>Ga0075163_10003109_pt1 | contig 22360 bp, 16 predicted proteins | sample JI1023141ADNA_FD_71478 | JGI IMG/M metagenome (GOLD analysis project Ga0075163, IMG submission 71478) | Wastewater effluent complex algal communities from Wisconsin, to seasonally profile nutrient transformation and Carbon sequestration -... | ecosystem: Engineered > WWTP > Effluent > Algae... | reverse complement strand
CCGGGGGCACGCGGTTCGGCACGAACTTCGCCGGTGACGGCGACGCTGGTCTCCTGGGTGAGCTCGCTAAAGCGCGCCCAGACGTCCGGCGGGAGCTGGTTCTTGACCAGGACGCACTGCAGCGTACCGGTCCCGTCCCGCATGACGATGAAGGCGATCTTGCCCGAGGAGCGCAGGTGCGTCGCCCAGCCACGGACGGTGACAGGGCCGCCCACGTGCTGCGGGAGCGCGGAGATGATAGCGTTCGGTATGGACACGACGGGGAGCAAAGGGGGATGATGAGCGGCGAAAGCTACGGATGCTCCAGAGGGCGTGCAACGGACGCGCAGCGCCGCGGGCGTCACCCGCTGTGCGGTCTCGCGCGCCCCCCCCGCGGCGTTGGGAGCGTGCAGCCATGATGCTGCGTACACGCCTCGCCATGGGGATCGGGGGCATCGTCGCCCTGATGCTCGTCCCCGTCGGGCTGTCGCTCCTCTCCCTGCGCGAACTGCGGAAGGACACCGAGCGCATTCGCGACCAGGAGTTCCAGGCCGCCGTCGTGCTCGGCAAGGTCCGGGCGGCCGTGCAGGAGCTCGACCAGGCCAAGGACTACCTCTCGATCCTCCCCGAGGAAGCGACGCTCACCCAATTCGACCAGAAGCTCACCGCGGTCCGCATCCTCGTCGACTCGCTCGACCAGGTCAACGGGATCGCGGGGATCAACCGGGTGCGCGGCGCGCTGCGCGCCATCGCCGACGAGTCGGATCACGCACACCAACTGGCTGCTGCGGGACGCACCGCCACGGCCGACTCGGTGATCGACAAGGCGATCGGCCCACCCATCGATGACATCGAGCGCATCGTCGCCCTCTCCGAGCAGGCCAACCAGGATCGGACACGTGAGCGCGTCAACGACATCGCCATCGAGTCGGTGCGTTCGCGCGACACCTCGTTGCGGCTGTTGGCCGCCGCCGCGGTCCTCGCGGTGCTCATCGGCCTCTGGCTCACGCAGTCGGTCTCGCGCCCCATCGATGAGCTCGACGCCGGGATGCGCGCCGTCGCCGAGGGAGACTTCGGCCACCCGTTGCAGCTCGCGCCTCAGCGCCGCGACGAGTTCGGGCGCCTCGCCAAGTCGTACAACTCGATGGCGACGCAGCTCCGCGAACTCGACCGACTCAAGGCCGAATTCATCTCTGTCGCCTCGCACGAACTCAAGACGCCGATCAACGTCGTGATGGGCTACCTGCAACTCCTGCAGGAAAACGTCTACGGCGACCTCAATGAGCGGCAGCGCGAAATCGTCACCACGCTTACGGCCCAGAGCAAGTCGCTCTCGCGCCTCGTCCGCCAGCTGCTCGACGTCTCCCGCTTCGAGGCCGGTGGTGGCAAGGTCGAACCGCGCACCTTTCCCCTGCCCGCCTTCCTCGGCGACCTCGAACGCACCTTCCGCGTCCTCGCCATCCAGCGGAACGTCGGCTTCACCGTCACGCGCGGCCAGGACCTCCCCGCCGAGGTCCGCTGGGATCCCGAGCGCATCAACGAGGTGCTGGGGAATCTCCTGTCCAACGCCTTCAAGTTCACTCCCGGCGGCGGACGCGTCGACCTCGACGTCTCGCGCGACGACTCCGGCGTGCGCATGAGCGTTCGCGACACCGGCGCCGGGATCCCGGCGACCGAACTGGCGTATGTCTTCGAGAAGTTTTATCAGGCCAACAACCAGACGACCGGGATCAAGGGGACAGGGCTGGGGCTCGCCATCGCCAAGGGGATCGTGACGGCGCACGGGGGTACCATTGGTGTCGAGAGTACGGTGGGGGTGGGGACCAGCTTCACGTTGCACCTCCCGATCCGCTCGGCGGCCACGCGCCTGGCCCCGCTTCACCAACTCGAGGAGGCCCCCGAGGTATGAGGGCGACCACCATCAGGACCATGATCACGATCGACGGCCGTCGCCGCGCGCGTGCCGGCGCCCGTTTCGCCATCGGCGCATGCGTCGTCGCCGCCGGGAGTCTCGCGGGGTGCCGTCCCACGCCCGCGCCGGCCCCGGAGCCGACGCTTCCCATCGTCGTCGCCCCGGCGCCCCCCATCTCGCCGTGGCCGGGGACGCTGGCGGCCGCGCTGCGCTCTGCCGAGTCTGGGAAGTTCGACGAAGCCGAAAAGGTGCTGACGCAGTTCTCGGTCGATCACGCCGGTACATCCGACGGCGCCGAGAGCGACTTCTGGCGTGCCCTGCTCAAGACCGATCCCGCCAATCGCGAGGCAACGCCGCGCGAGTCGATGGCGCTCTACGACACGTACCTCAGCGGCGGGTCGGCGCTCTCGCGGTATGCCGAAGCATTGATCCTGCGACGGGTCGTGGAGTCCCTCGACTCCACGCGCACCCTGCTGCACACCGTGCGCGCGTCCGCCGATGCTCGGGAAAAGGCACGCGACGACGAAATCCGCCGCCTCAACGACGTGATCGACCGGACGACGGCCGAGCTGGAGCGCATCAAGCGCCGGCTCTCCCCTAAGCCCCAATAGCGAAGAGCTGTCCGTCAGCCGCCGCTCGGAGTCCTCGACGCGATCGGTGACGCTCCGCGGAGGCAGCTGGCCGCTGCGCCGGTCGCGGGTCGTGACGGCTAGCCGACGCGAAAGAGCTCGAGGGCGCGGGCGTAGCGCGAGGTGAGGACGGTGCGGATCCCCAGGTGCTCGGCAGCGGTGAGCCCGGGGTCCGCCTCGAGGAGGCGCTGTGCCGCGTCGCGCGCGCGATCGTTGAGCGCCTCGTCGCGCAGCAGGTCGGCCACCTTGAACGGAGCATCGCCGGACTGCGCCTTGCCGAAGAGATCGCCCATCCCGCGCAGCCGCAGGTCGGCCCGGGCGATCTCGAAACCGTCCTCGGTGGCCGTGAAAAGCGAGAGCCGTTCGTGCGCCTCCTGCCCCACGTCGCCCAGCAGGATGCAGAACGACTCCTCGGCGCCGCGCCCCACGCGTCCGCGCAGTTGGTGCAGCTGCGACAGGCCGAAGCGCTCCGGGTGCTCGATGAGCATCACGGTGGCATTGGCCACGTCGATTCCTACCTCGATCACCGTGGTGGCGACGAGGATGTCCACCGCACCGTCGCGGAAGGCGCGCATGATCGTGTCGCGCTCGTCGGTGGGCAGGCGTCCGTGCAGGAGCGCCACGCGCCGCCCGGCAAAGGCGCCTGACGAGAGCTCGGCGTGCATCGTGGTGGCCGCCTTGAGGTCGGTCTTCTCCGACTCCTCGATGACCGGATAGACGATGTACGCCTGGCGTCCCTTGGCCACCTGCGCGTCGACGAACTGCAGGACACGTTCGCGCGCGGCCTCGGGGCGAAGTGCGCTCGTGATCGGCTTGCGCCCCGGGGGGCGTTCGTCGAGGATCGAGACGTCGAGGTCGCCATAGAGCGTGAGCGCGAGCGAGCGCGGAATCGGCGTCGCGCTCATCAGCAGCACGTCGGGCGCCTCCCCCTTGGCGCTGAGGGCCGCGCGCTGCTCGACCCCGAAGCGATGCTGCTCGTCGATGGCCACGAAGCCCAACTTGCCGAAGCGCGTGCGCTCGGTGACCAGGGCGTGCGTCCCGACCGCGACCAGCGGCGCCTCCGACGCGAGGCGCTCGTCCACCCGCCGGCGCTCGGCGGCCCCCAGGCTCCCCGTCAGCAGCTCGGGGCGCATGCCTAACGGCTCGAGGAGCCTCGTCAGCGTGCGCGCGTGCTGCTCGGCCAGCAGCTCCGTCGGGGCCATCACCGCCGCCTGGTACCCGTTCTCCACGGCGAGCAGCGCCGCGAACAACGCCACGACCGTCTTGCCGCTCCCCACGTCGCCCTGCAGCAGGCGATGCATGCGACGCGGCGAGCACATGTCGGCGGCGATCTCCTTGAGCGCACGGACCTGCGCCCCGGTGAGCGCGAAGGGGAGCGTGGTGCGGAGCTGCGACGTGAGGGTACGCCGGTTGGTGAACACGATGCCCCGGCGCGGCTCCCGGGCGAGGGCGTTGGCGCGGCGGTGCAGCAGCTGCACGAAGAGCAACTCGTCGAAGGCCAGGCGATCGCGCCCCTCGTTGGCCTCGGTCACCGACGACGGGCGGTGCACCTTCCGCAGGGCGTCGACGAGCCCCGCCACGCCGGCCGCCTGCTGCACCGACGGCGGGAGGTGCTCCTGCACGAGCGCCAACAGCGCGTTGAGGTGCAGCTCGATCAGCGCGCGCAGCTGCTTGGCGGTGATCCCGTCGGTGGCGGGATAGACCGAGAGGACGCGCCCCTGCGCACTCCCCGAGTCTTCGGCGCCCAGGTTGACGAACTCGCGGGGTTGCAGCTGCCGGCCGTGGTAGAAGCGCACCGGGCCGGAGAGGAGGAGGACGTCGTCCTTCTCGATGGTGCGGTCGAGAAACGGCTGTCCGGGCCAGGACACCTCCAGCATCCCGCTGGCGTCCTTCACCACCGCCTGGAAGATCCGGAGCCCCTTGCGCGTGGGGATGATCCCCTTGGAGATGACGCGCCCCATCACCGTGACGTCCATCCCCGCCGCCACCGCGGCAATCGGGGTGATGGTGCTGGCGTCCTCGTAGCGATGCGGGGTGTGGTGCAACAGGTCGTTCGCCGTCTCGATGCCCAGCTTGCGCAGCAGCTGCGCGCGCCGCTCCCCCACGCCCTTGAGGAACTGCACGGGCATGTCGAGGGTGATGCGCGCGGGACGGGCAAGACGGTCGTCGCGGCGAACGGCCACAGGGCGCTCCAGCAGGGAACGGTTAGGCGCTTCCGGCGCCGACGCTTACTCCTCGAGCAACTCCTTCGCGAACGCCGCGGCCTCGAACGGCTCGAGGTCCGCCAGCTGCTCTCCCACCCCGATGAACTTCACCGGGACGTCCAGCGCCTCGTGCACCGCCACGACGATCCCGCCTCGCGCGGTCCCATCGAGCTTGGTCACCACCAGCCCGCTCACCGGCACTGCCTCGGAAAAGGTGCGCGCCTGCACCACCGCGTTCTGCCCGATCGTCCCGTCGAGCACCAGTAACGTCTCGTGCGGCGCCTCCGGCATGCGACGCTTGATCACGCGCGCGACCTTCTTCAGCTCTTCCATGAGGTTGTCGCTCGTGTGCAGGCGACCGGCCGTGTCGATGATGACCACGTCGGCCCCGCGCATCACCCCGGCATCGATCGCGTCGAACGCCACCGCAGCCGGGTCGCCCCCGGGCTTCCCCCCCACGAACTCCGCCCCGGTGCGCTCCGCCCAGACGCGCAACTGGTCGATCGCCCCCGCACGGAAGGTGTCGCCCGCGGCGACGATCACCCGCTTCCCGTCCTGCCGAAAGCGCGACGCCAACTTGCCGATGAAGGTCGTCTTCCCCGCCCCGTTCACCCCGATCACGAGAATCACGGTCGGCCCTGTCGGCGCCAGTCGAAGCGCCGGGTCGGAGTTCCCGGTCCGCAGCGCCGCCTCGACGCCGTTGCGCAGCGCCTCCAGAAACTCGTCGTGCGACTTCACCTTGCCTCGCTGTGCAAGGCGGTCGACGTCCTCCACCAGCCGCAGCGTGGTGGCGACGCCAAAATCCGCCTCGAGCAGGAGTTCCTCGATCTGCTCGAGCGACCCCTCACGTGACCCCTTGCGCACGAGCGCAGAGACGTCCGTGAGCGCGATATCCTTGATGCGCTGCCACAGCGACCGCTTGGGAAGGTCGTCGGAGCGCTTGAAGAGCCTGGCCATGCGACAAAACTAGCGCATCGCCCAGCGACTCGGGGTGGCCCCGAGTCGCTCCGCCACTCCGACTACCGCAGTCCGATGCGGCGCCGCATCAACCACTCGGCGCACAGGGCGACCAGCGCGAGGGCAAAGAGCCAGGACACGTCGCGGGCACGAGGCGCTTCGCCCATCGTCACCCCGCTCCCGATCGCCCCCGCCTGCACCGTGCGCCGGCGCGGCAGGAGTTCCGCCGACGGGTTCACGACCAGGAGGGAGACGCCGCCGGCGGTCCGCACGTCGTAGACCCCCGGTGGAGGGGCGGGAGCCGGCGTCACGCTGTTCCCCGCGCCGAAGCGCAGGACGATCGAGTCGCCAGTGGACGCCCCACCGCGCCTAACGAACACCGCCCGCACCAGCGAGTCGCCGGTCGCGCCGCGCCGCCACTGCACCGTCTCGCCTGCCCGGACCGCCGCGTTCACGGGAAAGGCGGCGCGCACGTCGGATCGTTCGCCCGCCAACCAGTCGAGCAGGCTCCCCCAGACCGCCGTGAAGGCGTCGCTTCCCACGCCACCCCGAAAACGCCAACGCCAGAATCCCGACGCCGCGGCGACCACGACGCGGCGTGGCCGCTCCCAACCGACGATCGCCACCCGGGCATCGAGCCGTCGCGAGCGCCGCGTCTCCAGCACCTCGAACTCGGCGTTAGGCGGGACGGTCGCGCTCACGTCGAGCGGTGGGAGTGAGTCCCAGGCCGTCCCGCTCAGCGGCGTGCTCACCGGCGACAGCGGCGCCCCGGTGGCGAACCACTCGCCCGCCGTCGCCACCGGCGGCGCGATGAGCGCCAGCGCCCCACGCGTCACCTGGCGAGGGGCGCCGAACAGCGCCGTGTCACCGTGCAGCACGACCACCGGGGCCTCACGCACCGCGCGGCGCACGACCTCCTCGCCCACGGGTTGCAGCGTCACATCCTCCCGCCACTGCCCGGGCGCCACCCGGAAGTAGGCGCGCGTCGGTAGCAACACGGTCCCGCGCAGCAGCGCCGCCAGCTCCCGCGAGTCCAGGTCGGGTGAGGTCGAGACGAGCACCGCCGCCGCCCCTGCCGTCAGCTCCAGGACCGCGGACGAGGCGTTGTTCTCCGACTCGGCATCGCCGGAGACGTCGATCGTGGCGCGCAGCTCCGTCGGAGCCGCGCCCGCCGGGGCGATGAAGCGAAGCGTGACGGCGCGCTCGCCCAGCGCCGGCAGCGATTCGAACGACTGCGCCGCCACCTGCCGGCCGCCGAGTTCCAGCCGCAACGCACCGGCCGGTGCCCCCGAGTTCCCCGCCCCGACCGTCACCCGCACCTCCACCGAGTCGCCCGCCGCCGCAACCCGCGGCGCTTGCACGTCGAGCACCGCCGCGTCGGGGCGCGAATCGCCACCGCCGATCTCCACACGCGAGCCCGCGGGGAGCGCGCGCAGCGCTTCGGGATCGTCGATCTCGCCGTCCGTGAACAGGACGAGCGGCCGGCCCGCGGCCATCGCGCGCTCCGCGGCCTGCCGAACGCGCGACGCCCGATCGCCCGCCACCAGCGTGTCGCCGGCGAGCCGCAGCGAATCGCCTAGAATGAAGAGCGAGTCGCCGCCTGCTTCACGGGCGCTTCGCGCCGTTGAGTCGAACGTCGTGGCATCACGCCCCCGTCCCCACGACGACGACACATCGAGGGCGACCAGCGGTGCAGGCACGCGACGCGCGCCGACGACCGCGTTCAGCGCCAGGGCGACCAGACTCGTGACCGAGATCGCGCGCAGCGCCCCGGTCGCCCAGCGACCGGTCGCTCGCACCTGCGCATATGCGGCCAGCGCCCCGGCCGCGCCAGCGGCGAGGGCAATCAACCAGGAGATCATGTCGGGAATCTACGCCCGGATCGCGACGGACGCTGCGTGCATCGGACAGGGCACGTCAGTTGGAATCGGCGACCTGCGTGGTCGCGCGCTGCAGCAGGGCGAGAAACGCCTCGCGCGCGCGCTCGAACTGGGGGACGTCGGCCGCGGCGAGCGGCGCCCCACCGGTGCTGGCCAACGCCGTGCGCGGGTTGGTCTGCACCCCCCCGACGAGCACTTCGAAATGCAGGTGCGGCGCGGTGGCCAGCCCAGTCATTCCGACGTAGCCGATCGTCTCTCCGATGCCGACCCGCGTGCCGCCGCGCACCCCCTTGGCGAAGGCCCGCAAGTGCCCGTACCGCGACACGAAGCCATTGCCGTGCCTAACGTCCACCACGTTGCCGTAGCCGCTCATGCGTCCGGCCCGCACGACGACGCCGTCCCCCACGCTGCGCACGGGCGTACCCGAACTCGCGGAGTAGTCGGTCCCGCGATGTGCGCGCCAGACGCCGAGGATGGGGTGCCGACGCATGCCGAAGACCGACGAGATGCGCCGGAACTCGAGCGGAGCGCGCAGGAACATGGCCTGCAGCGACTTGCCGGTGCCGTCGAAGTAGCGCCCCTTCCCGTCCGCCGATTCAAAGCGAATCGCGGCCAGCGATGATTGTCCCGACGTGTACGACGCCGCGAGGATGCGTCCGATGCGCACCGCCCCGCGCGGCCCCTGCTCACGTTCGAAGAGGACCTTGAACTCGTCGCCAGGCTGCAGGTCGCGACTCATGTCGAGGCGATACTCGTAGATGTCGGCGACGTTCCAGGCGAGTTCCGATCGCGCACCCGAGGGGAGTGCCGACGCCCCGGCGTCGAAGGCGTCATACAGGGTGCGGGCGATCTCCCCGCGCACGACGATGGTGTCCGTCGTCCAGGGCAATCGTTCCTCGCGGCCGACCCACCCCGAGTCCGTTCTCGTCAGGTGCAACAGCCGGTCGATGGCCAGCTGGAAGACGATCTTGGTCGGCGTGCTCCCTTCGTGCCCCCCCAGCGTCACGCGCATGCCGGCCGGGAGTCGGCGGGGATCGATGGTCGTGGCCGCCCCCAACGCCTCGGTCGCTTCCTCTGGCGTCAGCCCACCGCGCGACAGGAGCCCGCCGAGCGTCTCGCCGCGGGCGAGCGAGTCGACGCGCTCGCGCCAGGTCGGGGTCCGGCTGCCGTTGATCACGTCACCGGCGCGCTTTTCGGGGATCGGACGCACGACGGCGATGGCGCCCCATGCCAGGAGCGCCACCGCCGTATACGCCGCCAACCGCGCGCGCCAGCCGATCAATCCATCTGTCTCCGGATGAAGGTCGGGATGTCCATCGGATCCATGTCCTCCTGCGGCGTCGAGCGCGGGTAGCGACGGTTGGGATCGTTCTGGGCCGCGGGGCGAAGCGGCGCCCCGCCCTGCACGGTACGCAGTCCCGCTCCCTGGCGTTGGTTGATCGGGATGACGTTCGGCGCCACCGCGGAGGCCGGCGTCATCGACGCGGGCGTCACGCCGCCGCCGTTCATCACACCACGGTCAGGCGTCAGCGAGGCCACCGGGGTCGGCTTGGAGAGCGTCATCGGGATGTTGACCGACGTCACGGGCGCCTGTCCCATCGCCTTGTCGAAGCCGGTCGCGATGACGGTCACCCGAATCTCGCCCTGCATCGCCGGCTCGGACACGGCGCCGAAGATGATCTCGGCGTCATCGCCAGCCGCATCGTGCACGATCTCGGAGATCTGCGTCACCTCGCCGAGGGTCAGGTCGCCGCCGCCGGTGATGTTGAGCAGGACGCCGCTCGAGCCGTTGATCGAGATGTTGTCGAGCAGCGGCGAGGAGATGGCCTGCTGCGCCGCTTCCATCGCCCGATTCTCGCCGCGCCCGATCCCGGTCCCCATGAGCGCCGAGCCGCCATTCTCCATGATGGTGCGCACGTCGGCGAAGTCGACGTTCACCAAGCCCGTCTTGGAGATGAGGGTGGAGATGCCCTGCGTGGCATGCAGGAGCACCTCGTCCGCCTTCTTGAGGGCATCCTGGAAGGGAATTCCCTTGCCCACCACGGCGAGCAGCCGTTCGTTAGGCACGATGATCATCGTGTCGACATGCTTGCGCATCTCGGCGATGCCCATGTCGGCCTGACGCATCCGCTTCCGCCCTTCGAACAAGAACGGCTTGGTCACGATGCCCACCGTCAGCGCCCCCGCTTCCTTCGCCAGTTCGGCGACCACCGGCGCCGCACCCGTGCCGGTGCCGCCCCCCATGCCGCACGTGACGAAGACGAGGTCCGCACTCTGGAGCACGCGCCCCACTTCGTCTCGGTTCTCCTCGATCGCCTGTCGCCCGATCTCGGGGCGCGCGCCGGCACCGAGGCCGCGCGTGAGCTTCTTTCCGATCTGGATCTTCACATCCGACTTCGACGCCAGCAGCGCCTGCGAGTCGGTGTTGATCGAAATGAACTCCACGCTCTCGAGATGCTCCTCGATCATGCGATTGACGGCGTTCCCACCGCCACCGCCGATCCCCACCACCTTCATGCGGGCGTTCTGGGAGGCGTTCTCCTCGAATTCAAACATCATAGCGCGCGCGGCTCCTCTCGTGACGAGGACGGTCGTTCGTGATGGGTCTCCGATCGCAGGTTCGACGCCGCACCGTGCATAACGTCACGCCGTCGCTTCCTCGATTCGCGGCAGAATATAACGCGTTTGTTCGAACGGGCCACGTGTGAGCGAAAGCAATTTTCTGCGCCGCGTTCGCGTCGCGAGAGCGACCAATGTTTCTCCACATTCGCTAGGAGAACATCACCTTTGTAACACAGCGGGCGACGCCGTATTCCGGTCGCCGCCCGCGTTACCCTAACGATACCCTCTCTCGTCTTCCCGCTTCTCGACTTCCCGTCTTCCGCCCCTCTAGAAGAAGTCCTGTAACCACGTCTTCACCTTCTGCGCCAGCTTATCCACATTAGGTGCATTGAGCTGCAGCCGGCGACCGCTCGGCGTCTCGCTCCCTAACGCCAGACGGCTCGCCGCGTACAACGCGAGCCCCACCGCCGTCGCAAATCGCGGCGCCTCGACCGAGTCCACCAGCCCGCTCAGGTTTTCGGCCGGCACGCCCACGCGCACGCCTGTCCCGAAAACGTCAGCGGCCAGCTCCGTGACGCCGGGGAGCGCCGCCGCGCCGCCGGTGAGCACGACGCCCGCCGCCAGCTTCCCAGCGAACCCCGCCGCCTCGATGTCGCGCATCACCAGATCGTAGATCTCATCCGTCCGCTGGTGGATGATGTGCGCCAGGAGTTCGCGGGGAATCTGCCGGTCGCCCTGCGCCACCGTGCTCGGGAGCGTGATCACCTCGGACGGGTCGACCATCGGCTCGTACGCGCAACCGTAGCGCTCCTTCAACCGCTCGGCATCGGCCTGGGTGACGCCCAAGCCGTGCACGATGTCGTTGGTGACGTTGTTGCCGCCGAAGGGGACGGTGCCCAGGTGACGAATCTTGGCCTCGTGGAAGACCGCGATGTCGGTCGTCCCCGCCCCCATCTCGATGAGCGCGACGCCGAGTTCCTTCTCGTCCTCGGTGAGCACGGCGAGCGCGCTGGCCAGCGGCTCGAGGACGAGCTGCAACGGCTTGTACCCCGCCCGCTCCACGGCCTTGCGCAGGTTGAGCGCCGGCGAGCTGCCGATGGTGACGAGATACATCTCCGTCTCGAGACGCGTCCCGACCATTCCGAGCGGGTCGCGAATCCCCTCGTTCTTGTCGACCGTGTACTCCTGCGGGATGGCGTGCAGCAGCTCGCGCTCCGGCGGAATCGCCTGCGCGCGGGCGACGGCGTTCGCGCGCTCGATATCGCCCTTGCTGATCTCGTCGCCGCTCACGGCGACGATCCCCTTGGAGATCATCGCCTTGACGTGCTCACCGGCGATGCCCAGGTAGCAGGCGTCGACCTTGACGCCTGCCATCTGCTCGGCGTCGTTGACCGCCTTGCGGATGGACTGCGTGGTTTCTTCGATGTCAGCGACCACGCCGCGCCGCAGTCCCGTGGTGCGCGACTGCCCTACCCCGAGAATCTTGATGCCGGGGTGGCGTGGGAGGTCGCCAACGACCTCGGCGATGATGGCCGTGGTCTTGGCGGACCCGATGTCGAGTCCAGCGACCAGTCGTTCGACGTTCATGGAAGGCGGGCGATGACGAGGTCTTTGTACCGCAGGTCGAGTTCGACGGCGTGCAGTCGACGCTTCGCGAGGTCGGCCTCGACAGAAGATAGTTGCAGGAGGCGCTCGGCGCGCATATCCAGCATCGCTCGCACGCCCACATCCACGAGTTGCAGGACGACTTCGTCCTTTCCGACGCGGCGCACCTCGCTCACCCGCGCGTAGTACTCCGGCATCTCGGCCTTCATGTCGCCGAGCAGGCGGAAGACGGCGGTGTCGGCGCGCGGAACGATTGGAAGGTCGACCCCCCATCGGGCGGGGTCGAGCGGAAGGACGCGCCCGCTATCGTCGTAGGCCTTGAAGCCGCCGGCGGCCGGGACGAGCGCGATCGGAAGGTTCTCGTCGACCGTGAGGATCAAGGTGCTCGGGAGGCGCCGCTCGATGCGCGCGCTCCGCACCTGCGGGTGCCGCTCGGCGCGCGCCCTCAGGGTGTCGAACTGGTCCCAGATGGAGAGTGTCGTGTCGAGCTGCAGTCGGGCGGCGATGTCGGAGGGGCGCGCGAAGCGGGTCCCCCGCACCTCGACCTGCTGCACCCTAAAGAAGGCGAGATCATGTCCCCACCACGGGGTGGCGAACAGGACCAGCGCGATCACGAGCGCCGCGACGACATACCACCCCCACCGTCGACGCCGTGGAGGCGCGCCGACGACGGGGGGCGCTTCGTTCGCCACGGGAGCCGCGGCCTTGCTCATGCGGGCCCCCGCGTGCGGAGCAGGGCGAGCAATTCGGGGCCGGTCTGGGTGATGTCGCCGGCCCCCATCGTGAGCACCACGTCGCCGGCGCGCGCAAAGGAAGCCAGCGCCGTCGCGGCGTCGCCACGCGCCCCCGTCCATTGCGGCGCGCGCCCGGCGCGGGTCAAGGGATCGGCGATGAGCGCCGAGGAGACGCCGACGATCGGTTGTTCACGGGAGGGATAGAGTGCGGTGAGGAACACGGCATCGCTGTTGGCGAGCGCCTGGGCGAAGCCTTCCGCGAAGTCGCGCGTGCGCGAGTAGAGGTGCGGCTGAAACGCGACCACGAGGCGCCGCCCGGGGTACGCGCCGCGCGCCGCCGCGATGGTTGCCGCGACTTCGGTGGGGTGATGGGCGTAGTCGTCGACCACGCACACGCCCCCGACCTCACCCAGCCGCTGGAAGCGACGTTCCACCCCCCCGAACGACTCGAGGCCGGGGCGCATGCCATCGAGCGTCGCGCCTAACGCCAGGCCGCTCGCGACGGCGGCCAGCGCGTTACGCACGTTGTGCATCCCGGGGACACGAAGGGCAAGCTCGCCCAGCGGCTCCCCATCGAACGAGACCGAGACGATCGTGTGGCCGTCGGCCGTGACGCGCGGCACCCCGACGACGCGCGCGTTGCGGCTCTCGGTTCCGTATCGAAGCACCTGTGCCCCCGTGGAGACGTCGAGGGTCGCCGCCCCCGCATCGTCGTCGCAGAGCACGATGGTCTGCGCCGGCGCGACGAAGGCCGCGAATGCCTGCCGGATGTCGGCGAGGTCGCGGTAAATGTCGAGGTGGTCGGCCTCGACATTGGTGACCACGGCGACCGTGGGCGAGAGCGCGAGGAAGGATCGATCGTACTCGTCGGCCTCGACCACGAAGAGGTGATCGCCGTCGAAGCGCAGGTTGCCCCCCCACTGCCCCACGCGCCCACCCGCCACGCCAGTGGGGCGCAGTCCGGCAGCGGCGAGCGCCTCGGTGGTCATCACGGTGGTCGTCGTCTTGCCGTGCGTCCCGGCGACCGCCACGAGCGTGCCGCCGCTCACCGCCTCGCCTAACGCCTCGGCGCGGCGAACGATCGGCACGCCGGCGGTGCGCGCCGCCTCCAGCTCGGGATGGTCGCGACGCATCGCCGAGGTGATGACGAGGGCGCGCGCGCCTGCCACGTGCGCCGGATCGTGCCCCTCGGAGAGCACCACGCCAAGGCGTCGCAGGTCGGCCGCCCCGCTGGCATTGCTGTCGCAGCCGGTGACCGCCACACCGCGCCTAACGAACAGCTCCGCCAGCGCGGACATGCCGGCGCCAGCGATGCCGACGAAGTGCACCGGCCGGGGATCGGTCGCGTCGAGGAGGGACATGGAAGCGGAATCTAGCGCGGCGGGAAAAATCGGCTCAAGTCGACGCCGTGGCGCGCGCGCCCGTCGCCGGCTCAGCCGGGGTGCTCGCGTGGGGGCCGAGCAACGCGTCGAGCCGTGCCGCGATGCGCGCCGCCGCGTCGGGGCGACCACGCGCGCTCGCTGCCGCGCCCCATCGCTCGCGAAGCGACGCATCGCCCATCACCTCGGACACGATCATCGCGAGTTGTTCCGCGGTGGCCTCCCGTTGCGACACCCAGCGCGCGGCACCGGCGTCGGCAAGCGCCCGCGCATTCGCGGTTTGGTGGTCGGCTGCCGCCGTCGGCAGAGGGACGAGGTACATCGGGATCCCCCACGCGCACAACTCGGCGGTCGTCATCGCGCCGGCGCGCGCGATCGCGAGATCGGCACAGGCGTACGCGTCGGCGATGGGGGCGAGGTACGGACGCACGATGACCTGCGCGCTCGCCCGCGACGCGTGGCGCTGGAAATGGTCGCGCCCCGTCCCCCAGATGACACCGACCCCGCGCGGGAGCCCGCGCGCCACCCATCCCTCGACGAGGGCGTTCAGCGCCGCCGACCCCTGACTGCCGCCGAAGGCCAGCACCACGAAGCGCACGTCGTGGCCGAATCCCCAAACTCTCCGTTGCACCTCACGATCAGGGCGGACGGCAGGCGGGGGCTCGATCGGGTTGCCGGTGTCGACCGCGCGGGATCGCGCCGCCTCGGGGAGGTCGCGCGCCGCCTCGGGAAAACCGAGGTAGATCTCCCGCGCCCACCGCGCGAACAGCTTGACCGTCTGTCCCGGAAAGGAGTTCTGCTCCTGCACCACGAACGGAATGCGGCGAAGCGCGGCGAAGGCCAGCGCCCCGGACGCCGCATACCCACCGGTCGCCACGACGAGTCGCGGTGCCACCTCACGTGACAGCTCGGCGAGCCGCCGCCAGCCGCTCACCATCCCCATGACGGTGCGCCAGTTGTTCCACGGCGCCGACCGGTAGAGCGGGTGCAGGTCGAGCAAGGTGTGCGGAAACTCGGTGTCGGGCAGGATGACGCGCTCGATCCCGCGCGTGGCCCCGACAAAGTGCGGCTGCACATCGGGACGCACCCGCACCAACGCCCGCGCGATGGCCAGCGCCGGGTACAGGTGCCCGCCGGTCCCACCGCCCGTGAAGAGGACGCGCACCGCGTTAGGCCGGATCGGTGGCCGCCGCGCCGTACAGGCGCTCGCGTGCGCTGCCGATGTTCACGAGGATCCCGGTGAGCACGAAGCTCAGCACCAGGTTCGAGCGTCCGAACGAGACGAACGGCAGCGTGAGGCCCGTGGTCGGGAGGAGGCCGATCACGACGCCGATGTGCAGGTACGCGGTGATCGCCGTGGTACACGTGAGGCCGATCGCGACGAGCTGCAGAAAGCGCGACCGCGCTTGGCGCGCAATCCGGAAGCCGAGCCACGTGTACAACGCGAAGACCAGCGTGATGAAGGTGATGCCGATGAACCCCCACTCCTCACCGATGTTGCTGGCGATGAAGTCGTTGTAGCCGAACGGCACCCATCCGTACTGCTGGAGCCCTTCGCTGAAGCCCTTCCCGAGCAGACCGCCGGACCCGACGGCGATGAGCGACTGTCGAAGCTGGAAGTTGATCGCCTCTGGGGCGTCGCCCGACCCCATGAACGAGAGGAGTCGCGACATGGCGTACTGTCGCTTCTCGATCTCATGCCAGAGCAGCGGAGCGGCGAGGATCCCAAGGAGGATGAAGTGCCCGATGCGCACCTCGGCGGCAAAGAGGATGATCCCCATGAGCAGGGTGAACATCATCGCCACCGAGAGGTCCGGCTGGAAGAAGGCGAGCAGGTCGAGTACGCCCACGATGACGAGGAACGGGAGGAGCCCCTTGGTCAGGCGGCGCATCTGGTCCCCCTTCTTGAGCACCAGCATCGCGGTCCACAGGACGACGGCGAGCTTCCCCAGCTCCGACGGCTGCACCGACGCCCCGAGGATGAAGCGGCGCGATCCATTGACCGACGGGGCGATCGCCTTGGTGAACGGGAGGACGGTGATGAGCATCAAGGCGATCGTGACGAACATCAGCGGCCACGCCAGCTTCTCGAGGCGATCGGCGTCGAACTTGGCGGCGATCGCGAAGAAGACGAGTCCGACCCCAACCCCCGCCAGCTGCTTGAGAAAGTAGTACGTCGAGTCGTGATCGGCCTGCATGGCCACGAAGGCGCTCGCGCTGTACAGCGTCGCCAGGCCGAACGCGGTGAGGACGGCGGTGACCAGGACGAGCGCCCGTGCCTCGGGGCCCATCGACCAGCGTTCGCGCATCTGGGTCGGATCGTGCATCATCCGTCTCCCTTGGCCGCGGCGGCAAAGGCCCGGCCTCGCTCTTCGTAGTTGGCGAACATGTCGTAGCTCGAGCAAGCGGGCGCGAGGAGCACGGCGTCGCCAGGTCGCGCGAGTTCATGCGCTCGGCGCATCACGTCGGCGAACGTCCCCTCGATGCGCTGCACCGCGGCGCGCCCCGCCAGGTCACTCTCGATGATCGGCGCGGCCTCACCGAACGCGAGGACAATGCGACAGTGCGCTGCAATGCCGTCGAGCAGCGCGGTATACGGCTCACCCTTGTGCCGCCCGCCCAGCAGGAGGATGGTCGGACGGGTCATGCTCTCGATGGCGACCTTGGCCGAGGCGACGTTGGTCGCCTTGGAGTCGTCGATCCACAGGACGCCGTGCTGCTCGACCACCGGCTCGAGGCGATGGGCGGGGGCGCGGAACGAACGAAGCCCGGCGGCCAGGCGCGCGAGGTCATCGAGGCTCTCATGCGCGGGGTCGGCAGTCAGCACCGCCAGCACCGACGCGAGCGCGTTCCCCACGTTGTGCGCGCCCAGCAGCGGGAGTTCCTCGCGCGTCATCAGCATCTCGTCGTGCACGATGAGGTGGCGCTTGCCCTTCCCTCCGAGAAAGGCATCGCACAGTCGACCCGACGCCGAGAAACGGAAGGTCGTTCCGGGGACGTCGCGCACCATCGCCATGACCGCCGCATCATCCGCGTTGACGATCCACTGCGACGCGTCGGTGGCATGCCGGAAGAGGAGCGCCTTGTCGGCATAGTACGCGTCGACGCTCTCGTAGCGATCGAGGTGGTCGGGGGCCAGGTTGGTGAGCACCCCGACCCGCGGCGCAATCGACGGCGTGTCGTGCAACTGGAACGAGGACAGTTCGAGCGCCACCCAGGCGGGGAGCGTCCGGCGCAGCGCCAGCTCGCTCAGCGGCGTCCCGATGTTCCCCGCCGATTCGGCCTCCACTCCAACGCTGCGCAGCAGGTGAGCGATGAGCGCCGTCACGGTGGTCTTGCCGTTCGTCCCGGTCACGGCGATGTAGCGCAGCCCCGGGAGTACCGCGAGGGCGAGTTCGACCTCGCTGATCACTACCACTCCCGCGGCGCGGGCCGACACGAGCGGCGGCGCGCCGGGCGGTACGCCCGGGCTCACCACGACGAGCGACGCACGCGCGATACGCGCCAGGTCGTGCCCGCCGAGCTCCACCTCGGCGCCCAGCGACTGGAGTGTCTCGCGCTGCGCGGACACGGCCGCGCCGTTCCCCGCGTCGGAGGCGTAGACCTTCGCACCGAGACGACGCAGCAGCATCGTTGCCGACGTCCCGCTGCGTCCGAGCCCCACCACGGCGATCTCGCCGCGGCTCCAGTCGTAAGGAGTGGTCATCGCAATTTGAGGGTCGTGAGGGCCACGAAGGCGCACAGAATCCCGAGGATCCAGAATCGCACCACCACCTGCGTCTCCTTCCACCCCTTCAGCTCGAAGTGGTGGTGCAACGGGGCACGCAGGAAGACGCGGTGTTTCTGCGCGTACTCCAGCCCGTGTCGACGCTTGCGGATCTTGAATGCGACGCGCTGGATGATCACCGACATCGTCTCCATCGCGAAGACGCCGCCGATGAAGAGCAGGAGGAACTCGCTCTTGAGCAGGATGGCGATCGCCCCGATCGCACCGCCCAGCGCGAGCGACCCCGTGTCTCCCATGAAGACCTGTGCCGGGTGCGCGTTGTACCAGAGAAAGCCGATGCACGCCCCGGTGAGCGCCATGCAGTACACGGTGAGCTCCCCGGCGCCGCGCAGGTAGAACAGCTGCAAGTACGCACTCGCGTCGACGCGCCCCATCACGTAGGCAAAGAGCGCGAAGGTGACGATCGCGATGGCCGAGAGCCCGGCCGCCAGCCCGTCCAGCCCATCGGTGAGGTTCACCGAATTGCTCACCCCGGTGAGGATGAACGTGGTGAACGGCACGTAGAGCCACGCCAACCCGGCCGCTGCCGGGACGATGAGCACGTACTTCACGAACGGCATCGTCGTCGATGCCCCGGGGAGCGTCGACACCGGGTACTTCCAGAGGATGAAGCCGAAGATGAGCCCGATCGAGATCTGTCCCGCCAGCTTGTATCGCTCGACCAGCCCCTCGTTCTTCTTCCCTTCCCGCTTCTGCTTGAGCTTGAGGTAATCGTCGAGGAAGCCGATCCCGCCCATCCACACCGTCACGAGCAGCGCCAGGAGGACATACCGATTGTCGAGCCGCGTCCAGAGCAACGTGGGGATGATCGAGCAGGCGAGGATGATGAGTCCTCCCATCGTCGGCGTCTCCCCCTTGGACTGGTGCGTGTCCGGCGTCCCGGCCCGGATCACCTGCCGTACGCGCATCGCGCGCAGCCGGCGCACGATCGCCGGGCCAATGAGGAACGACAGGAGGAGCGCGGTGACCGCCGCAGCTGCGGCGCGCACCGATATGTAGTTGATCAGCCGGAGCGGCGGAAAATCCGGGATGAAGCGACTGAGGAGGAGGTGCAGCACTGAGGTTCGAGAGGGCGGGAAGACAGAAGAGGAGAGGGAGGGCTAGTGGTGCGTTGCGTCCGGCTCCGACGCCGGGAGACCGGCAAAGCGGCGCAGGTGTGGCACCAGGCGCTCGAGGCGTGTGCCGCGGGAGCCCTTGAGCAGGATGACGGCGTTGGACGGGAGGCGCGCGGCCAGGAGCGGCCAGAGCGCCTCGGCGTCGGGGGCCAGGAGGACGCGGGGATCGCCGGCGGCGACCCGTTCCAAGGCACTGACAAACTCGCCGATGCCAGCAATCAGCATCGCCTTCGACGCCAGCGCTCGCGCGGCGATCTCGTCATGCAGCGCCGGCCCCTGCGCGCCCAGCTCGAGCATCGAGCCGAGCACCGCGACACGCGGGCGCTCGCCGCCGATGGCGTCGAGCGTCACGAGTGCCTCACGCGCCGACGCCGGATTGGCGTTGTACGCGTCGTTGAGCAGCAGCAGGTCGCCAAGCGTGTCGAGCGTGCTGCGCATGCTGAGCTGCGGCATGGCACCGATGGCCTGCGCCGCCGCCCCCACGTCGACGCCACATTCCATGGCGACCGCCAGGGCGAGCATCGCGTTGCGGACGTTGTGCGCCCCCAGCACCGGGAGCTGCACCGTCACCTCGCCTAACGTCGCCCACCCGCGCCCGTCGTCCCGCACGCCCCAGCGATCGGCTCGCACATCCCCCGCGTCGGTCCCGGCCTCGACCACCCGATGGGCACGCGTGCGCGCCTCACGCCCGACCTCGGGCTGCGCCGCGGGGGCGATGGCCGTCGGGACCCCGTCGAAAATGGCGCACTCCTCGCGCAGGACCCCGGCCAGGTCGCCGAGTCCCTCGAGGTGTTCCTCGCCAATGGAGGTGACGACGGCGATGTCCGGTTCGACCAGCGCTCGCAGCGTTGCGACCTCGCCCGGGTGATTGGTCCCGACCTCGATGACCGCGATCCCCGCCTCATCGGGAATGGCGAGCAGCGTCAGCGGAACGCCGACGTGGTTATTCAGGTTGCCGCGCGTGGCGTGGACGTCGAAGGCGCTCGACAAGGCGGCGGCGATGAGCTCCTTGGTGCTCGTCTTGCCGTTGGAGCCGGCGACGGCGACGACCGGCCCTCCCCACGCACGGCGCCGGTAGCGGCCTAACGAACCAAGGGCGCGCGTGGTGTCCCCCACCACGAAGACCGGGACCGCCAGGCCGCAGGCACGCCGCGCGTCGGAGACGACCACAGCCTTCGCGCCGCGTCCTACCGCCTCGGCCAGGAAATCGTGCGCGTCGAATCGTTCGCCGATCAGCGCGACGAAGACATCACCCGCCACGACCTGTCGCGTGTCAGTGATCACCCGTCCCAGCGGGACGCGTCCCTCGGGACGCGATCCCTCGAGATCATCCGTGAGCGCCTGCGTGAGGCGGTCCAGCGTCCAGAAGCTCATGGCGCCACGTCCCGGGTTCGTGCCGCCAGCTCGCGCACGATCGCCTTCTCGTCGAACGGGTGATACGTGGTCCCGCGAATCTGGTATGCCTCGTGTCCCTTGCCGGCGAGGACGACGACATCGCCCGGCCCCGCGACCTCGAGGGCGCGCGCGATCGCCATGCGTCGGTCCTCGATGCGTTCGTGCGGTCGCGTCATGCCGGCCTCGATCTCATCGAGGATGCGTTCGGGATCCTCGGTGCGCGGGTTGTCGCTGGTGAGGATCACCAGGTCGGCCAGGCGCTCCGCGATCTCGCCCATGATCGGGCGCTTGCCGCGATCGCGGTCACCGCCGCAGCCGACGACCACGATGAGCCGGTGCGGCGTGAACGGTCGCACCGCCGCTAGCGCCCGTTCGAGGGCGTCCGGCTTGTGCGCGTAGTCGCGAAGCACGGCCGGGACGTCGAGCACGCGCTCGAGGCGGCCCGGCACCTGCGGCAGCGTCGAGAGGCGTTCCGCAATGGTCGCCACCGGCAGCGCGAGCGCCCACGCGGCCGCCGCAGCGCCTAACGCGTTGGAGACGTTGAAGTCGCCGATGAGCGGCAGCGCCACCGGAGCGCGGCCGTCCGGGGTCACCAGTGTCCACGAACTTCCATCCGGCGAGAATGTCACGTCCACTGCCCGCACCTCGGCCCGCGCGCTGGCGATCCCGAATCGGACGCGACGCGGCGCCGCCGGCAAGGCGCGCCACGTGTCGACGTCGTCGTTGACCACCGCGGCACCGCCAGGCGCAATGTGGGCGACGAGGCGCGCCTTGGCGTCGAAGTACGCCTCGGCCGTGCCGTGATAGTCGAGGTGGTCTCGCGACAGGTTGGTGAAGACGGCGGCGTCGAGGGCGACGCCCTCCACGCGCCGTTGATCGAGCGCATGGGACGACACCTCCATGGCCACGCGCCGCACGCCGGCGTCCACCAGCTCGCGTAGCACGCGCTGAAACTCGATCGGCCCGGGGGTCGTGAGCCCACTCCCACCGGCGAGGGGCTCGCCCGCGCTCCCCAGCAGGACGCCGAGCGTCCCGATGGAGGCCGCCGGCGCCTCCGGCGTATCGAGCAGGTGGCGCAGCATGGACACGGTCGTCGTCTTGCCGCTAGTCCCGGTGACACCAACGATAGAGAGCGACTGTCCGGGAAAGCCGTGGGCGGCCGCCGCGGCAATCGCCGCCGCACGGCGCGCATCGCGCACGACGATTCTCGGGACCGTGGTCCGCCCCGCGTCCTCCACGATCGCGGCGGTCGCTCCGGCGGCTTCGGCGGCGGCGAGGAAGTCGTGCCCGTCACGGGCGCTCCCGCGCACGGCCACGAACAGCGTCCCGGCCGTCACGGCGCGCGAGTCGTCGGTCACCGACGTCACCTGCCCGGGCAGCTCGCCGATGATGTCGGCGAGCTCCCCACCTTCGCGCAGCGCACGCACGATGCGGTCGAGCGCGGTCGTCGCGGTCACGGGCGCGCCAACCGCACGAGGGTCCCGGTGCGCGCCGGCGCGCCGGCCGGCGGCGAGGTGATGCCGCCGCCACTCGCCGTGAGCTGCACCTTGAAGCCGGCTCGGTGTAACTCGCGCACGGCCACACGCAGGGGGAGGCCGCGCACGTCGGGAACAGAGATGACGCGAGTGACGCGCGCCTGCTCCCGGGGCGGCCGCGAGATGTCGAAGCGCGTGGGCGGGCGCAGCTCCGGCTCGGGAGTCGTATCCACCAAGGGGACGCGGGGGATCGTCGCGGCATCGGCGGCGGCATCAGCGACCACGGCGCCGTCGGCCACCTGCCGTTCGGTGGAATCCTCTACGGTCGTAGCGACGGCGTCGGGGGTTGGCGGCACGTACGACGCGCGCCGCGCGGCGAGGTTTCCCCAGTCGAGCGAAGCATCGCGCGCGGCGAGGGCGGCGGTGATGACCGCCTTGCTGACCGGGGCCGCCGTCTTGCCGCCGTAGTACGTCCCGCGCGGGTTGTCGAGCTTCACGAGCACCACGTACTGCGGATTGCGCGCCGGGAAGAGGCCGACAAACGACGAGGTGTAGGTCTGCACGCCGCCCTGCCCGTACCGTCCGCCCACCGTGCGTCGCGCCGTCCCGGACTTCCCCGCCATGTCGAAGGTGGCGAGCCCGGCGTCCTGCGCGGTCCCACTGTCGACGACGCTTTCCAGCATCGCCATCACGGTGCGCGTCGTCGCCTCCGGGAAGACGCGGCGCACCGGTCGCGGCTTGTGGGTG
>Ga0075163_10003108_pt1 | contig 22362 bp, 28 predicted proteins | sample JI1023141ADNA_FD_71478 | JGI IMG/M metagenome (GOLD analysis project Ga0075163, IMG submission 71478) | Wastewater effluent complex algal communities from Wisconsin, to seasonally profile nutrient transformation and Carbon sequestration -... | ecosystem: Engineered > WWTP > Effluent > Algae... | reverse complement strand
AGCACAGTGCCCTACCTAACCAACCTACAATGGCGGTGGCTCGACCGCTATGCGGTCGACCACCCGGAGATGGAAATTCAAGTACTTTCCATGATCCATGACGCATTGCTCTGGCAAATGCGACCTGAGGGCGTCGACGAATGTCGACGGGCGTTTGACGCATACTCCGAAAGTGTGGTATTAGATGTGAAGGGCCATAAAATCTCGATGCCTTGGGATATCTCCGTCGGTAATACCTGGGGCTCACTTGCATGACAAAGAACTTTTTACACCTATTTGAGGAGTACGCCAAGCCGTACAATATGCCGCCAGCGTTTACCCGCTGGACGGCTATTAGTTTGCTCTCGGGCTTGGTTCAACGTAAACTCCTCTTTAAAAGCGGTTCTAGGGGCCTTTATTTGAATCTTTTTGTGCTCTTAATAGGCGAGCCAGGCTCCGCCAAAAGCTCGGCCATGAGGGTCGGCCTGGACGTCCTAGACGAGGTTTCGCAACAAGTCGAGATCCTAAGCAGCGGTCTCAACTTCAACTACAAATTGACTCAGGCTACGCCTGCGGCCATGATCCTTAAACTTTGTCGTAGTGAGCAGGTGCTGGGCGGTAGCGCAGGCGTTGGGCGCCAGATAGTTCAAAGCCCGATCTACATCTACGCTGAAGAGGCTGGCACCTTCCTAAAGGACATTGGCGGCGGCGATTCAATCCAAGAACTTTTGCATTTGTTCGATTGTCCCGATTTCTTCAATAAGGAGACCCGATCCTTCGGATCGGAGTATGTGAAAGCGCCATACGTTACACTACTAGGCGGCACAACACCCGACTATTTCAGCCGCTTCATGAACAGTGAGGCGACTGGTCAGGGCCTATCCGCCCGCTTTATTTTTCCGGTAGTTCCCGCTGAAGATGAGACCAAGTACAATTATGAGGCGAAAGCCAATATGGAGGTCTTCCAAGACCTCATTCGTGAAGCAAAGCGAGTAGCTCTTCTAAAGGGTACCCTCGTAGATCATCCGGCTTGCAAACCGATTACCGACGCCATGGCTGACCGCTTCAACGAAGCACGAAAAATCGCCCCTCCGGGCATGTACATGAAGCACTACCTAGCGCGAAAGTTCATGATGGTCAGAAAAGTAGCCTGCCTGCTATCGCTCGCTAGCGATAGCAGCCTGATCGTGACGCCGGATCATTATCGGGAGGCGGACCACAGCCTGACAGCTCTAGAGGAAAACTTTAAAACGATTTTCCACACGAAAGCACTAGACTACTATGAGTCCGCCCAGGTTGTCGGTGACTATCTAAGGAATATAACTGATGAAGGGATTGACCTAAATAAGGTATCTCAAGTTTTCTTGCAACGGGGCATTTTGCTGCAAATGACCGAACCTCAATTACTGCACATAGTCGGCACCATGTGCTCAGGCGGCAAGTACGCCCAAGTAGAAAAAAACAACTCCGTCTATTTGGTGCGCCGATGAAATCGCCTACTATCAGATCCACGCAAAAGCGAGTCAGAGACCTAGACGCCGTGCTAACGCACGCATTTCGGTTGCCGGCGCATACTTTAGCGTTTGACAACTTGATTAAACATCAAGGTGATTGCAGCTCGGACAACCACATCAATGTGCGGATAACGCATACCGATCAAAAGAAGCTTTTAGCTTGGAAGACTATTTTCGACACTTTGTGTCATGAGCTGGCGCATCTCGTCCATTTTCAGCACAAGCAACAGCATCGCAACCTTTTAATAGCGATGAAGTATTGGTGGCTACGTAATGAACAATAAGGAGAAATAATGGCAAACCCAAAGAAGATAAAGAAAATTAACCGAATGATCAGGCTAAGATTCGGACGAACCTTTTACAACCTGGCAAACAAGCCGGTGATGCACGACGGGAGGCTTATGAATCCTGTTCGGCTGATGAAGCGGGATCTTTTGAAGTTTCCTGAGTCTCTGTGGATGTCACGCTTAATGTTTTTGAAAGAACTTTTTGGACAGATTTTAGCTGCAAAGACTTCATCCGATAATTCACAACAACCGTCGCAAACGCCGCAAACGCCGTCAGATCAATCTCCGGCAGCGACAGAACCTTAACACCCATAGCGATCACCAAGATGTTGGTGATGCTCAAGTTGCCCTGAGCATCAAGCAAGTTGAAGAAGGCTAGCGATCTTAAGATCGCCTTGTTTGACAAAATATCTTTTTTCACGGCAGGAAAAACATCTTTCCGCTTTTAGGTGGGAAAATTTGGCAGTGCGTCCAATTTTTCGTCGCAATAAAGTCCTCGAACCAAAGTCCGATTGATTTCATCAACTGCTGATTAGCTTTAATGAATTGCTGAAGCTCTAAGTTCGGATCGGCAAAATCGCAGGCGGCACCTGTCAGGTGTAGCGACTTCATAGGGATCTTAGTCTTGTCGGTAATGCCCTTCTGGGCATAGATGCGCAGGTGGTCTTCCATGGAGCGATAGCCGGAGCTAACAATAAGCGGCTTGCCGTAGGCCGAGCGAAGTTCGTTGAGCCGAGGTAGTAGAATGTCAATGTTTCGCTGATGCTCGATCGGCAGGAAATTGGGGTCGAACCCCTTCAAATACTCTTTAAGACTGACCATATTTTAAAATGCTTTGTTTTAGGTTTAACAAGAGCATAAAACCCAGTAGGCGCCGCACCAAGGCAATCCGTTTTGTCAACCTACTTCAGCTCGTTCGTTCGACTGAAGGTGTCTTTATCTGAGGTAGACTTTCACTACATTCACCGTGCCCGGTGTTTTCCCGATTACGTCGGGTGCCTCTTAGGGCTTAAATTACTCAGAGTTGACCTAACGGGATTATATTAACACAGATGGCGCGGTTGTGTCAATTTTGGGCTTTGAAACGCTTGCCCGGCCAACCGCCGCCAACAAGCTCAAAATTAATCGCGACTGGAACCTTCTTCACCGGCCCAGAACAGGTAGGACAAATAGTTAAGGGCTCGTCGGCCAGCTTCTGTTCGACCTCAAAAACAACCTCTTCGGCTAGGCACTTATAATCGTAACGCATTAAAACCTCAGCCCAATCGTGCCGTATACGGCACTGCTACGCAGCCCGAATTCCATATTAGTCGTGGCTAATACCCCAAGTGAGATAGACCCTAAGAATTGGCGTTGAATGCCTACAACATACGATTGACCGCCTGCGCCAGTCAATCCGATGCCAGCTAGGACTTCGGTACGACCTTCAAGTGTCTTTTTCGTGAGTGTCTTAACTTGTACACTCTCACCTTTAGTAGCTTCGGCCTCACGGGATCGGTCGACGGTTGTTTCTTCGACTGTCGTTTCGCCGCTCTGATTTGTCTTCGTAACTTTTCGCGTAACCACATCACGCGCAACTTCGCGTACAGTTTGAACCACAATTTTTTCAACGGTAACCTCTTTCACTTCCACCGGCCGTCCGAACCAGGCAGCTACGCCGCCTAGTAAAATTCCGACAAAACCCGCAATTAAAATCTTTTTCATCGCCGCTCCTAGGTCGGCAGCCCAAAAGGGCCGCCTGACCGACATTCATTTGTTTACGCTCTTAGGCAATAACCCGCGAGCATCCTGGTATTATAGGCGATCGTATGTTATAATGTCAACATGACCCCCGCTTAGCGGGGAACTCGACCTTAGCGTCGAAGAAAAGGGCGGCTAGGCCGCCCTTAAACTTTTAGGGTTGCGCCTTAAAAGAAGTAACCAAAAAAGTAATAATGGCGCCGGCTGCGGAAATTCCTGTCGCCCAAAGCTTCGTGGTCCACAGTCGGTCCATTTCAATCTTAATCAGGCGGGTTTGAATGTCCCGCATGTTCTCTTCTTCACGTTCCATGTGGTCTTTGATGTAGGCGTAAAGCTCGTCCTGGCCTTTGGTCAGGGTTTCAAGCTTGTCGATGAAAAGCCGTCGATATTCGTTAAAATTATTGCTGTCCACCTTGTTCCCCCGATTCATCGATGTTAACTCCGCCGAGACTAAAAAATGTCTCACGATACTTCTTGTTGTTCGTGAGCTCGTAAGCGTGGTATTTTAGAGCTTTGTCGACGCCGGACGTACTGACAAGCTTTAGGAATTGACGACCTTGCGGGCCCAGCTGGTCAGCCATCGCGGATAGCTTGCTTACGTATTTCATTGCCGTAGCACCGGTAGTTTTAGCGGCGGTAGTTCCGCCAACTTTGACGGCGGTTGCAAGAGGTAGGCCGCCAGCAGCGTACGCGACGGCAGCTTTGCCGCCTTCTACTACGGCATCGCCCAGAGAATTTCCTCGAACGGCTTTCAAGACTTGACTTTGAACGGTGGCTAGTTGGCCGTAGGCCTTGCTGATTTTACGGACTTCTCCGGCGGCGTCACCAGCTGCAACTTCAGCGAGCTCCCCGTTGACTTGGCGTATGGCCAAGCCTAATTTTGCGGATAAGGTCCGCTGCGCTTTAGGAGTTGCGACGTCGTATAGGTTGGCTTCGATTGTGCGGGCAACTTTAGAGAGTTTTGCGTGTGAGATGGTTTCCGCGTCACCAAAGTAGCCTAAGAAGGTGCGAGCAATCTTTTTCTTATCGTTGGCGCTTAACGCCTGACCAGAGTCAGTAACAAGCTGTTCAACTCGGTCACCTACGAGAGATGCGACACTTTTAGGTTGATATTTGATTGCTGCGGTATCGTCCACAACTTTGTATGCGGCTTCGAGATCTTTGCCCACCGTCTTGACCATTTTCGTGACCTTATCCGCTACCATGTTGGCGGTTCTTGGGGTCGAGGTGATTGCGTAATCGTCGATCATTTGGGCGGTTTCAGCGATCGCTTGAGGAGAGCCTAAACGTTCTGCAATCTTTGCGGAGTTAGGCAAAGACTTAAATGAAGCTTTTTGGGCAAGTGATTTAGCGCCGGAGGCAAGCGATTTTACGACACCGGAGGTGGCGGCGCCTAGGACTCGGCCGCCCATTTCTTGAGTGGCGCCTTCGACGGCACCTTGAGTAGCGGAGGCCATGGCTTGCACCGGATTTTGCGGCGCCTCTTCCGGTTGGACAAGGCTCATGATAGCATTTTTGAGCGAGGTGCCTAAGGCACCTCCGGCGGCCGCAAGGGTAACTGCACCAGCGGGCGCTCCCATACCTAGGGTTGCGGCACCTGTGGCAGTTCCGCCAACAAGACCACCAGCTAAAGCGAGGCTCGACGGCAACGCGTTTGCCGCATCCTTGATGAGTTGTTTGCCGGGCGTAAGTGCTGAGTCAGGGGTAAATTCAGCGCCAGAAGGCGGGCGATAGCCCTCAGGTTCCGGCTGCGCACCGTAGGTGCGGCCTAGCTTTTGGGCGGCGGTTTGAAAGAACAGTTCTTGTTGTTCGGGGCTTTTTAGGCTGCCGACGGCGGCCTTGAGTTTATCGACCGGGACGCCATTATCTAAGAGGCCTTGAATAAGGTCTTTACGTTCCTGGTCGCTAGGCATTAGTTACCTTTACCGATAAAGCTAAAAACGTCATCCGCTTCTTTGGTAAGCTTAACGGTCTTGCCTTCATTCGAGGCATTGTATTTTTCGATCGAATCTGGATCGGCAAAAACCTCGCCAAGCGGAATGCCGGCTTTTTTAGCCGTCTCGTAGGTAGGTCTTGCGGCCTTAGCATAAGCACGGCCATAGCTCTCGACGAGAACATCCATTACGTTCGTGATTTCGTTTCTTTGTTTTTCGCTCAACGCTTTACCAGAGACGACTCCCTGGTACTTGGAAATTGCTTTGTCAATCAACGAGCCTGCGTTTTTACCGAGGGTCATTTCTGCTTCGCGCACAACGGATTTATCACCTTGCAAAGATTTTAAACTTTGCATTAAGATGCCGAAATCGCCGTAACCATTTGGGTCGGCTTTAAATTGGTTGACGTTGTCCCTGACCGACGCAGCAGTCGAAGCCATTGCATTCAAGTCGCCTAGAGGCCCTACTTGCGTACGCTTGTATAGGTCTTGAGTCATTTGAAAGACTTTACCTTCACGCTTAGATGGATCGATTTCTTTGACGGCTTTACCGATAACTGGAAGGCCATCCTTCCCAAGTTGACCGGTAGATTCGATGCCGCCGGCTTTGTTCAGTACATCTAAAGTATCTTTAGACACCGGTTTGTCGCCGAGTATTGCGGCGGGAGCGGCGCCTTCGACCTTTTTAGCGTATTTTTCTAAGTAGGTTTTTTCGAGGGCGTCCAGATTTGCGCGATCCTTTTCAAGGATGCTAAGCTCTCCTTTGTCGGTCGTGTAACGCGTTTGAACATTCATCGCCTCTCTGGCGTTCGCGAAGTAGCCAGTAGCTACTTCAGGTGAAACCTGCCCGGACAAAATTTTCGGCATCTCTAAGCGAGCATTGTAAATGGTTTGATAGCTGTCGCCGAGTTCTTTAATTGAGACGTGAGAGAGTAGATCGTTCTCGTCGGAAAACGGTTTCCAGCCCGCTTTAGGAGCCAGCTCTTGGATTCGTGGAAAAAATTGTTTAGCGATGTTTTTCTTGTCTTCGGGCGAAGCCTTGGCGATATTAGACATTATTCCGAACAAATGTCCGCGAGCGGTGCCTTCGGCTTTTTCGGCCATCTCGGCTTTTTCAAGCGCTACGCGCTCGGCTTGAGCTTGGGCGAACATTGCTTGGTTTTCAGCTTGTTTGCGTTGAGCCTCTAGGTTGAGGCCGGTTTGAAGGCCTTGAGCGCCGCCTTGAAGGCCGCCAGCAATTCCCATCGCAATTTTCTTACCGATTCCCATTAGAGTAATCTCCTCTTCTTAGCTTCCGCTTCCGACCAAGCGCCACGGGAGCGGAGCTCCTCAAGGGCGGCACTCTTGCTATTTAAATTTTTCTGGTCTCTCGCACCTTGTGCGATGGACCATAGTTCGTTGTTGCTTTGACGGCTATAAGTGCCGGAGTACATATTATTAGGATCGGCCGCCGAATTGACGCCGCTAATTGGGGTACCGGTGGCGGCTTTACCTCCTACACCAACACGACCTTGGGCTAGATCGCCTTGTACGCGACCGCTTAGGTTGAATTTGCCGAGGCTGTCATAGAGTCCTTGTTTGGTTGTGACCATACCGGCTCGGAAGCCCGCTAGGTTGCCGCTAGCGCCATAGCTTTCGCTGGCGAGCTGGCCTTTTTGACCGTAGACACCTTGAATGCGGCCGAGCTCAGATTGAACGGCGCCAAGAGATCCGGTTGCCTGATTAAAGCCTTGTTGACGCAAGTTGCTGCGCAATCCGATAAGATCGGTGCCGCGAGCAAACTTTTCATTCTTGATGGTTTCGCCGGATTTGACATCAAAATCGCGGAGCGCCTGTTCAAGGGCGGAGCCGGTAATACCTTGGCGCTGTAAACGCTGCGTCAGAATCTGACGCTCACGCATGATACTCGCATCTGTTTGAGCAAGATCAACGGAGCTCTTGTCTTCAAGCGCTTTAAGTTCGTTCATCGCGGTGACGTCTTCGGCGGTTAGAAAGCCGTTTTTGACGAGATCTTCACCGCTTTGTCCTAGTGCTTGCGCGAGGCGAAGGCTTGAGCCGGCGAGTTCCTTTTGGAGCTCTGCGGCGGGAATTAAGTTGTTGAGGCCTTTGTCAATGAGGTCGAGGCGAGTTTTGTATTCGGAGGTTGCTTCTTCAAATTGTTTTTGAGTGGCATCAAGTTCGACAATTCCTTTGTTGAAATTGTCGAGCATGGCGAGCTCGAGTTCGTAGGGAAGCTTTTTTTCATTTGGATCAACAGGATCGCTGCCTCCGAAAATACCTTGAATAACGCCTGATACGAGGCCTGCGCCTGCGAGGCCAGCGGTTAACGGATCCATGCCAACTCCTTTAGTTGCTGCGGCTGTTGTCTGTGCAGCTGTTGCGCTGCCTGACATTGGGACTTCGTATTTAGCCACACTATGCGCTCACTTTCTGCGACTTGCGCGACTCTTCAACCAGAGCGGTAAAATTTTTATCAAAATTCATTTTGCCGATCGAACTTAATGGGATGACGCAGTAGGTGTCATCCGTTAACGTGAGTTCTAGCGTGCCGTTTGGGAGGTGATTGTGTCGCACTACGTCGAAGTCCTCGGTTTCGCCGTAAACGAAGCGGATTTTAAGTCCGTAGGATTCGGGAACACCGGGCTTTTTTAGGAGATTTAAGATATTTAAATTCATGGATTTAGTGCCTCATTATAACATAGTTTGGAAGACCGCTCAAGTAGCCGCAAAGCGACTACTTGTACCTCACAATATAGCGAAATCTAATAGAACTCGGCCGGACGTCTTGGACGGCTGAAAGGCCGCTAGACGAGGCGACAGCGCCGCTGGCGCCAGTTGCAGCGTTGGTGGAGGCAGTTGCGCCGCTGCCGTTTGCCGTATAGCTGACCGGTTGAAAAGTGAGGTTTGTAGCAACTGTGATCGATCCGCCGTTTGTGGCGAATAGGTAGGGGTTATAGATGGTCGTTTCGGCTCCACTGGAATCGTAACCGGTAATCGTTACTACGGGAGCTGGAAAGAAACCTATAAACTCGTAGTCGATGGTGCGGAACTGGAGGGTGCCGCTTTCGTGCGTATGAGCGTATCCGTGCGTATGGTTGGATGTGTTGTGCGTATGGCTAAGGTCTTTTAAATTAGACCCGACAACCGTCGAATTCCACGTCGCGGAGCCAATGTCGGTACCACCTTCGGTACCGAATCCTACGATATAGCGACCGGAAAGATTTGGCAGAGTAAGTCCGTTCAGCGGTGAAGCCGAGTCGGAGATAGTTGTACCGTTACAATAGGCCCAAACGTTGGTATCAAACGATACCGCGGCATTGAAATCGTAGAACGGTAACACCGTTCCAACGGGGTAGATTTTGCTTAGCGTTAAGCTCGGAGATTGGTAGGCGTACGTTTTCGCCGTAATCTCTTTGATGAGCTTTTTTAGGCGGTTAATTTCGCCGGTTGTATTCGTAGGTAGGCTCTCCGAGCCTACTTCGCCAGGGTCCGTGTCCGCTCTCCAGTTGGTGACGTTCGTGGAAACAGCCGTAAAATTTGCGGGGACAAAACCGCTTAACAGGTTGTTAAGCTCGGAGTTGTAGTGATCCGCTAGGATTGTGTTACCGGGAGATTCTACGAAATATCGGGCAGGTGCCGGCATTATAAGTACCTAATGATGTATCGCATCCGAACGGACGAGGGTTGAATAGATTGAGTCGCTGAGCCGGCCGAGGTTGAGGCGTCAGAGTTCGTGCCGGTAGAGCCGGAAGAAGAGGCGACCGAACCCGTGCCACTTGCGGTATAGAGGGTAGCCGAGCCGCTGGCCGCGACAGAGGCGGTGAAAGTGCCGCTGCCACTGCCTACGGCAGCGTCTAACAAGATTGGCTGCGAAGCACCATTTGAGTGAAAGCCATTGAAGGTTGTGGTGGTGACAGTACCGACTTGGAATTGTAATGAGCCCACAGTGTGAGTGTGCGAGCCAATCGTGTGGGTATGTTCAAACGTATGTGTGTGGGCGATGTTGACTTGATGCGAAGCTGCGCCAACTGCGGCCGTTGCCCAAGTGGCAGAGCCAATATCAGCGCTTCCGTCGGTACCGAATCCGACAATGTAACGACCTGAAAGGTCGGGTACGACTAAGCCGTTGATTGTGGAGCCTGCATTATTGATGGTTTGTCCGTTGCAATAAGCCCAGACGTTCGTGTCGAAAGACACGGCAGCGTTAAAGTCGTAGAAAGCGACAACGGTGCCGACTGGACACACAGAGTTAAGAGACGCCGAAGGCGACTCGTACCAGTAAGTTTTTCCGGTAATTTCCTTAACCAAGAGGCGCAGCGCCTGGATTTCCTCCTCGAGAGAGCCGGGAAGGTTCTCGGAACCGCTTTCGCCTGGGTCGAAGGTTGCCCTCATTGCGGCGAGCGTAGCGGACGCATCGTCTAGGCCGGCAGGTGTAAAATTTGTGCGGATGGCGTCGAATTCGCCGTTGTAGTTGGCGGCGGTGATCGTGTCACCCGTGCTGACGGTGTTAAACCTATTATAATTTCCGGGCATTTAAAAACCTCTCCTTAGCTGCAAGCAGCTTCTCTATAGAAAACTTTGCATCTTCGACCATGTAAAAACCTGTCAAAGGCTTCGCCTTTGCCATCTCCTTCTTTGCTTCGAGCGAAGCGAGAGCGTAGATGTCGCTGGCCCAGAAGCTCATAACTACGTCGCTGGACGCAAAGTCCAGCGACTTTGCGCATTGTTTGCAGACGTTAACACGATAGAAACTGCTATTTTCCAGAAGGAAAATAATATGGACTTTAGCGCCTAGGTCTCGGAGCGCTCCATCACGTAGGCGAGCAAGCTTAACGCCACAAGAGCGGCAAACATGCCGTTCAGCTTCGCGGAACCAGTCTCGATTAAGTTTCATAATCGTCTCCAAGCGGCGTTAGGTTTAAGATCATTTTCGAGATCTTGAAGTTTTCGTTTTCACCGCCATTGTAACCTTTGATCGAAATTTGTTGACCAATGCCATTGATTGTTAACTTACGCGGCAATGCGTTCTGCCCGCCAAAGACGGCGCTGTCAAAGATAGCGCTGTCAAAGACATCGGAAGATGAGCCGAGGTTGATTGTTTCGGTCTTATAGCTGCGCCCGTCGATATAGATCTCGAAGGTCATGTCGTAGTCACCAGTGGGAACAATATAGATTTCAAGGGAGTCGAAGCGCTTGGCGCGTTGCGCTAAGCGCGTGTCTACGAAGCCAAAATCTGTTTCCGGATACCAGAACTCGCCGGTGTACGCCACGTTCGTGTCGATTACGTAGTTGCTGCTGTCGGCGGTGTAGATTTTGCCAGTGTCGGCGCCGGCGCATAGAAGTTCGGCTTGGCTGGTCGTAGGATTGATGCGGGACCACATAGCATTGAAGTATTCACCACGGCGTTCAACCGAAACCTTCGGTTTCGATTCGTCATTAAGGTCGAAGACTAGCGCTTGATCATTCGTGTCACCATCATTAGAGGTGTAGACGTACCAGAGTTCTTTGCGCTCTTCGTTGTAGATTAGACGGCTCCATCGAAGCCGAGTTAGATCAACGTTCTCGCGAATGAAATCCGTGAGCTTGAGTCGGCGGGTAATATCGGCATCCGTCGGGTCTTGGTTGGCGTCAAGTGCCAACAGGCTGTAGATTCGGCCGGTCGAAGAGATAAACCAGATGTCGTTGCCGACCTTGCTGATGCCGTAGGGACCGGCCATGCCGACGTCCGTTCGGACCGTTTCGACAGGGAGACCGTAGCCAGTATAATCGGCGGTATCGACTTTGTAGATACCGTAGGGGTACTTGAAAGCGTAGAGCACTTCCGGCATTAAGCTGTAGAGGCAGGAAATGCGGTCACCGGCACCGGGAGTTATGTCGAAGGTACGGGCGCCAGTAGAGAAGTTGTTAGCGTCAATAATGCGATACTCCGCATGGTCGTGCAAGGCGCTAATGTAGATTGAGTGGGGATAGGTGGCGTGATCGTAGGCGATCAGACGAGAATCATGGTAGAGGCAGGCGCCGGGATAAACACTTGACCAATCGGTCGAGACGGTCGCAATGTTTGTAAAAGAGGTGGCATCCCCGTCAATGTATTTGGGGCTGAAAGCCGAGCTGAAGGCGAACAACTTTTTATTTTCGGTATTAGAGATCTGACCGCCTTCTACGAAGGCGACTGGGGTGGTAAATGTGGCGCCGGTTGAAAGGGTATTCGCATCTACGTTGCCAGAGACTTCGCGGTAGATGTTGCCGTCTGTCCAAGCGGAAATAATTCGCTGCGTAGCCACGGTAGGGCGATAGCTGATTCCGCCGACACAGGTCGGCGTATTGGCGATGGCGTTAGCGTCTACAACGGCGAGGCCGCCGGCTTTGGTCCAGGTGTAGCCGTCATAGCGGATATTGTTTGCGCGAGTAAGGTCGCTGATGTCGATCTGATAGACATTTTGAGATGAGTTGAAGCCACCTTGCCCGCACGGCAATGGAACAGCGATGCCTTTATACCCCATTGGATCCGCCTTCGGCTTCACAGCCGAACCACGTCGTAGTGACAACGTTAGCAGTGTTCACTTGGATGCCGGCGCCGCCCGGATACTCAACACCTATAGGTATGTCGAACTGATAAATCAATACATCATTTGCGGCTAGCGACTTATCATATACGATGGCGTTCGCGTTGGTGAAGGTAGTGTTCGTAGTGCTGACAAATAGACGAACGTTGACGGCGGAGCCGGAGAGATTCGCTACGCGAATCTCAGAGACAAGCGCTTTGAGCTTGCGTTGAGGCGCTAGAAGAACGTTTACGGCCGTGTCGGGAACGTAGAGTTGCTTTAGAACCTTTTGCTTTTCGTTAAAGCGATCCATTAAGGTCTATAATCTCCGCGGCCCAGGCCTTTACGCTTGCGACCAAAGCCACCTGGAAAAGGTCGAATAACACCGAAGGCGGAATCGTTGTGTTCGGAAAAAGCGCCAGCTTTCGCCTTCATCGACTTGAAAAGTCGGCGAGCAATATCTAGGTGCTGCTGCGCCCGACTATCATCCCGATAGATTAACTGGTAGTAGGCCGCTAAATGGACTAACACTTTGCGATCATCTTTTGGGAGGATTGGGTCAACGCCACCGGTGGTCAGTTCCGTAGGAACCGCCACATATTGGAGTTCTATCTTGCGGGCAGACGAGGGATAATGGCTAAATTGAACTACAAGCTGGCCGTCGGCCAGGCTGCGTACACCTGCGATACGTGGATCGCCGATCCCTCTATCACGTAGAGGATATTGATCTAGCAATTCTTTGTAACCGACTAAGGAGATTTTCTCAAAGCCCTCGTACGAGCGAATATAGTCGACCGGCACCTGCATTTTGTAGGTGCTGTCACCGAAGGTATAGTCGAGCTTAAAGGCGACAAACGTTGCCGCGGTTTCGGTAGCATCGACGTAGGCGCTATCGAGCGTTGCGGCGGCAGCTGCCGCCGTATGTGCGGTGATTCGGTAGATGGTTGACTTGTTATTGATCTTGATGTACCATCCGGCTAAGGATGCGCTAGGTGCGCTCGAAAAAGTGAGAGCCGTAGTGGCCGAGGTGATGGCGACGGTGCCTGTTTCCACAGGTGCCGACGTCGTTACCACAATAGGACTTTGCGTCAGGGCCCATGGAAAAATGAAGGGCCGAGAGTTAGGTCTCCCGAGGTTATCAACGTTGAGCAGTCCACCGCCGCCAACAATTTCTTTATGCGCCGAGTCGAGCAAGCGCAGTAGGCGTGTTTGCTCCGCGGCCGAAGGCTGCGAGTCGCCGACTTCTTCGGCTAGAAAGTTTCTAAGTTCGGTTGTCGTTTCTAAGGCCATTAGGACTTCCAGCCCTTTCCAATTTCATTGGCCAGCATCTGCCACTTATTTTTAAATTTGATCTCGCGGACAAATCCGCGGGAAAAATGATCGCGTAACGCACGTTTCGCTGCACGAAAGCGCTCGGCGCAGGGAGATTGGATTTCGACGGTATGGTCGGAGTAATCGGGTATTACGCGAAGCCGATAGCCTCGCCCGAACTTAGAGGCAATGAAGTTCTGCAAGAACTTCTCGACGGTAGGGGCGTGTTTCGTCGTGTAGAGAACCTTGTTAGCGTAGGTCCACTGGTCGAACTTGATTTCGATATCCATTAAGCACCCTTGCGGTACTCAACCGTACAAGAGTTGCCCGAATCAGCCGGAATCACGATCGGAACGATCGGCCGTTGATGCGGAATGAATAACCCTTGATCGAACTTACGATAGACGGTGCCGCCGGCTGGTGCGTCCTCGAAGAAGTCCAGAACGCGAAGAACCCGGATCTTGTCCGCAGAGCCGGCTTGAGTTTCAGGCGCCGTAGTTGCGCGTACCTTGATCGCATAATAGTTGGCTGAAAGTCCGTCGGTAGCGACCGGAGTATCCGTGCTGACGAGCAGCGCCATGTCGGTCGGCATCGCAAAAATCATCGTGGCGAGAGTCGCGTTCGTGTAAGTCGGAGCTTGCATAACGGTCAAAGAGGCCCAGTCAGAGCCGTTCCAGTATTGGTAACCGTAGGCAGGCGAGCCGCCGGAAGGAGCTACGTTAACGTTAATCGCTAGACCGTTGAACGGCTGTTGACATTGGATGACAAAGCCGTCATTGTTATTGTTGACGGAGAATAAGGCAAAATCGGCGGTACCGACGTCTTGGGCATCGGTCGTATCTTCGATGTAGGAGGCGCCTGCACTGTCGTCGAATTGTCCGGCTTTCCACTCATTGTTTAGGTACTGGTAGCCATACGCGATGTTAGCATTAGCTCCGGACGAGTTGGTAATGTCGATTTGGTGCAAAAACACACACTCAACGCCAAGGGCATTGTTCGCCGCTAGTTGGATCTCGGTTGCAGATGTGGTCGCGATGCTAAATGGACCGGCCATTGAGGTTTGTTTTCTAGACACCTAATTAACTCCTGAGCAAATTCTTCACTGCTTTATAAGGGGACAGCGTGAACCCCTGTGGTTTAGTCGCGGCTAACACTTCATCCGACGAAATTAGTTGAGTCGGTGAGGTTTCCTTGCGAATAGCTTGAATGTCCAGAAGATCGCCCTCGGAGGTGGCTGCGATGATCAGTTCTTGACGTTTCTTTAAAATGTTTTTAGGTGTGCACGGGAACTTATTGACAGTTTCCTTGCCGACCAGTTTGCGTTGCTTCTCAAACTTCTTGTTGCCTTTGGCGTCTTCGACTTCGACTTCAACTTCAACGAATTTTTCCTGTTCGACGAATTGATCGAACTTCCAGCGCAAGTAAGGGAGGAATTGCTTGGTAAACATGTCTTCCGGGCATTCGGCGCCTTCGCCGATCCAGAACTTAGCATCGTTTGTAGTGTAGTATATGGTACCTACGCCTAAGGCATCGTACATCTTGTACGGATTCGATTCCAGAACTGTGGTCCGGCCTTCGCGGGACACGCCATGGACTTCGGGGCTAAACGAGAATACTTTGGGGATCTTTTTAGTGTCTTTTTCCATGCAGAAATTATACCGTAAAGGGTATTAAAAGTCAATCCGGGGCAGCCGAAGCCACCCCGAAAAGACAGGTCTAAGCGCGAAGCGCTTAGACTGCGCTACCGTTGGTTAGGTTTGCGTCTTCTTCGTTCAATCGGATGAACTGAACGATTGGGATCAACGTATAGGCATTAGCCGAAACGTTAACCGCCTCGAAAGCGAGCTGATCGCCTGCGTCGAGCTTAAGCTCTTGCAAGGCTACAAAGCCGCTATCGTACAAAACGGAGCCCTGAGCCACGTTCGTTGGAATCGTAAAGGTTCCAGCGAAAGCGTTGGTCACACCCGAGGAGGTGTTACCGGCAATCGTTCTGCGATTGACACGCACGTTCGCCGCGGTGTTAGCATCGCCGACAGCCGTAGCTACCAGTTTGATGCCGACAATTTCGACGGGACATGCGAAGGTTGCCACGACCTGCGTGGACGCAGCAGCGTTCAAAACGCTGAGTTCTCTCTCTTGAATAGTTCTATCCATGAGTTCTCCTTAAGCCGTAGTCCAGTGAACAACGCGGGCTAATCCTGCATTTGCACTATCAGAAGGAAGACCGGCGGCGAAGTTGCCTCTCCAAGCAATGTAGTTGAAGCGACCGAAGTCGTTCGCATTTACTTTGCTGAAGTCGTAGTACATCTGAGGCAGGTCTAAGTGAACGAATTTGAGGGCTTCGTCACCAAAGATCAAACCTTCGGAAAGGTTGCTCGAAGAACCTAATGCACCGGACAAAACGCCCGAGTCATTGTACCCGATGATGGACATGTCCGCGATTTTCTTCACGCGCACAGATCGCAGGGCCTCTTCAGGCAGCGAAGTGTGAATCGCGATGAAATCATCGTCGTTCATGATGTTTTCAACACCAGAGTGTCTAAACACGCCGACATAACCCCCGAAGGACTTATGGAAAGGTGCTCGCAACACGTCTTGCATATACGTCGAAATACGGCGGATATGGTAGATGTTGGGGTTAGACGCGATCGTACCGGTGGCGGAGCCGTCGGTGTCGATGTTCTGCGCAGTTGCAGACGTTGCAACGTACTTGATAAGAGTATCGTCGGCAGCGTTTTTACATACTCGTTCTAACTCACGTTTCATCAATCGGGAAAGTTCGCTCTTCGAAGCCATAACGACGTCGACAGGGGATTTCCTGATCATCTGGTCCGTGATTTCCATTTTCAAGCCTTTGTCTTCTGGGGTAATTACCTTAGAAGCCAACGAAAGCTTGATCGTAGGAAGACGGTTAGACTCTGCAACGTTTTGCGACGTTGGAAGGTCAAGGTTACTGTAGGAAGGGATAGTTAGCTCTTCACCACTTTTCAGGAGTTTCTTATCGGCAATTTGGTAAAAAATTGCGTCAAACCCAGCGGGTTTGAACAATTCGTCGACCACATGCGATTGAAACGCACCTGTAGAGGGAGCATCTCCACCCCAATATAATGCTGTATCAGCCATTGGATGTGTCTTTCTCGGCGCTATGCACCGAAATAGTTGTTTTGGTTTTTATCTTGACGTGAAGTGCGGTCTATTTAATGCCCATTGACTTGGCGTACGCTTGTCGGCGTTTTTCCTCGTCAGCGGCTTCATCGGACCTAGATTTCGACGAAGGCTGCGCCTTCGTCCGTCCAGCCTCAAGCGCGGCTGGCACCTCTACCGGTTTTTCCACAATCGACTTCGTCGATTGCTTGAACTTGGAGACTTTGGGTTCAAGAATGGAATTAACCAGAGAATAGGGGTCTTCCGACTCCCAAATCGCTTCGCGATAATTGGCGAAAACATACGTTTTCGCTACATCCTCGTCAAAAGCCTCGAATAAGTCGCTGTGCGACTTAACAAAGCCGTTCCAGAATTTTTCTTCCTGGGACGCGATCTCACTCTTTTTGCGGGTTGCCTGTAGTTCAGAAAACATAAACTCGAAAGCTTTGTCCAACTGACCCTCATCAACAAACCCCTTGACCTTCGTCGCTAAGGCGGCCTCGTCGGTCGTCTCAACGTTCATGCCAAGTTTCTTAAAAGGAGCAAGTTCCTTGCGTAAAGTACCTACTTCATTTGATGCGCGCCCCGCCGCAAAAGATAAAGCATCCTGGAATGCTTTCAACCCGGCTCGGCCTTCGGCCGACGATAAATCGAACTTTCTGCCACCCACGGTCTCGAAAATGTGGGTTTGATCGGCGGATTGTTCTCCGTTTTGTTCTTTGTTGTCGTTCTCGCTCATCGTATCCTCGCTTTGCATCGGCTGTCGCCGGGTCTTGGACTAAAAACAAACACTGGCTGACGTCATCACGTCAACTCTTTATGCTTCGAGGGTGTTTGAGCCTTGAAGCCAAATCTATGATCGAGTAGATTATACTAGAGATCTCACTATCTGTCAACTCAGCTTTAGCGGGGTTAGCAAGCGCCTCGCGCTTGGCCGCCACTATCCGCCTAATAACATAGGCCAGCTGATCCCTTAGCGCCAGCGCAAGCGCGGGCGGAAGATCCGAGAATTCCTCCTCTAGGAAACCCACTATTTACGACCTTTGAGCAAATTTTCGATCATTTCCCGGTCCATCCCCTCAACCGATTCCTTCGGAATAAGAGTTTGCGTAACCCCAGGGGTAGGCGCTGCCACAGGTTCGTCAGGCTCGTACAACATAACTTGCCCATCTCTCGAAACATACTTTGATTTATCTTTTTTCATCATTCTCCTAGTCGTTATTGACCGGCACCGTTGCCGGGTTCAAAATCTCCGCCCTCATTTGGGACTGGCGCATTCGCGTTCCCCGGAGCCGGCGTTCCGCCGCCTTCCATAGCCTGCTGCATCATAGCTGCCTGTTCCATCGCCGCTTGTCGCGCCTCTAGAATCTGCTTTTCTTCCTCAGAAAGGGCCACTTCAGCCGGATCAATGCCGAAACCCTTCAACAAGATGTTGAAAGTTTTAGCGAAGCTAAAACTTCGCTCCGCTTGGTCCATCAACGGAGGAATGCCGCCAAGGGTTGCCATCAACTGAGTCAAGCTCTGCGCTACGCGTGTATTGCGCATCAAACTGCGGATACCTTTGCCGCGAAAACGGAAGCTCTCGCCAAGCTCTTGATAGAGCTTTTTAGGGTTTTTAGCCGCTTTTTTGAACTCAGATGCCCTTATATCGTCTCCCGCGAAAACATAGAGCAGATCAACATCCGCAATAACATCCGCAAAACCTAGGCCCTCTTGAAAAACTCGCGTCACCAAAGGCTCGATAAACGTGTCCTCAAGGTCCATCGCCAGCCCGTCAAACAACCCTTCAAACGATTGCTGTGACTGAACCCGCTCAGTCGCCGAGCTGCCGCCGGAACTGCGTCCACCACTCAATTGGAACTCGTTCATACCTACGTTTTCAGCTGTTTCCCGATCTAAGAGCTGCACAATCGAGAAGACAGGCGCGGGAATCGCGCCCGTCGGCGTTGCTTCGATGGCTTTGGAGCTGTCGGTCGCCTGGTCATTGACAAAAATAGGCTTACCGTAAGGCATCCCACCGTCTAATTGCGACGGATCTTCCAATAGATTACGTCGAACTTGCACAAGGTTCAACATGGTGGCAAGTGCGGCGTCAGTGATGGCTGAGAACAACTCATCTTGGGCCCTATTGATAAGGTATCCAGGATAAAGCAAAGATTTACCGTAGCCTGTGTCGTTCGTGTGTAACATCTTGGTTTTGACGAATGGTGACTTGCCGGTAACGCTAGGTATTTTGCGAGGCTCGTCAATGATACAAACCTCATTGGCCATCGTAACGACAACCCCTTCGAGGTCGAAGGACTCGCCTTCCGGCGAAGTCCATTTCATGATGTTTCCGGAGTCATCTAGGAAAGTGCCGTAAAACTCATGTAAAATGACGTTGCAACGACGATTCGGCTTCTCTTGAGGGATATCATCACCCTTATCCTGTTGCTTCTCCATATGCTCTTGAGCAATCATTGGCGACAGCGACCGAACCATCTCCTCGTAATACGGCTTAGAAGCAGAGGGCTTCTTATCAGCCAGCTTCAAAAGCTGAAACTTATCGTAGTCACTCTCATGGATCTCGAAAAGATCCGATCCGAATGGATCGAAATAAAAATTGCGAATATTCAGCGGCAAAAGATCGATCTCAAGTTTACTATACTTCCCCATTTTCTTAATCCGGGGCAGCAGCTTTGCCGCGCAAACATTCTCGACTAGGGAGTTGCCAATAGTCTCGGCGATTTTTGCGCGAAAGTCACAGTCTCCGACCAAAAGCTTTAGGAAGCGCTTTGCCTCATCCTCTTTCATTAGAGGCGATTCTACGCCGAGTTCTTGCTCAACGGTCATCCACTCGTCGAAGTTCATCATGCTCTTCTTGAATTGCGCCTTGCTGCGCTCATGGGCAAGCCCTAACTTGTTTAAGTGGATCTTAGCCATCGAATCATCTTTATGACTCCAGTCAACGCGGCCATGGATCATGTCCCAAACGTCGGTCCCTTTATCCTGCCACTCTTCCGCCGCTTCACGCGCGGACTCCAAATATTCTTTGCAGACGGCGAGAAGCGCGTTCTTATCGTTTAGGGGTTTTTCTTTTTTCTCTTCCATTCGTTCTCTCTCCTATAACGTAAGATGAGGGCCTCGCCTCTTTCTTCTTACCATACTTCGCATTAAAACACGGACCACAATGTCCAGTCGCGTATTGAAAACCTTCAAGTGGGCCAAGCCCACAAACCGCACAAAACTCATTTTGTACCAAAGCGATAACCCCCGGAGCGAGGTACAGAGCCTACGGCTCTGTACATCGGTGCGCTCTGATAAGACGCCACATATTGCAGGCAATCGTGAAGGTCCGAGTAAGGATGGTTCTTCACGGGTCTATCGACCCTTTGCGATTGCGTCGCTTTCTCCGGATAGTGATAACTACCCTTAAACCCGTCGATCAGGTATCGACACCTAGAATCAATCTCAAACAGCGGCTTCCCATTCGTGCCCAGCGTGGTCAACGATTTGACCACCCCGTCAATTCGCTTAGGCGGACTGATAAGCCCCTTCACAACCCTTAGGTTATGCTCTTTGATAAGTACGTCTACGCAGCTGACACCGGTGCTGGATTTGCCGTCGGCAAATCCCGCGGGGTCTACGACCTCCACGTAATTTTCAATTCCCGGAAACATGTTCTGACATTCGGCTAGCACCTTCGGTGCTATCAGCCTCGTATTATATCCCAGATTGGGGAATTCAGCAAGAACTCGAAGCTGCGCCCCTACCCTTTGTGCGACAACCACTGCGTGGTTGTGCGCAAAATCCCAGCCCCTCAGCAACGGAAAGCGGGCGTCAGGCGCTAGCGCCTGCGCCGCGACGTGTATATCGGCGTGAAATGCCCCCTCGTAGACTGGTTTTCCACCATAAATAATTCGTTCCCCAAAGTACTCCCGCTCGATCGACAGGCGATCGAGCCCCGCAAATTCCCGCTCCATCCACTCTTTTGAGCGCTTGGACGGATCGGCCCAGAACCACATAGAATGAACCTGGAACTTATTCCGGGCATTCAACCTCGTTGAATAGCCCGGTCGACCACGCATTGTATGCGCATAATCAGGCGGCTTCGCCGGCGCTTGTGTCTTCTTTTTAGCCATGCTATAATACTAGCATGAAGCTTCGCTTCACGCTAGTCGAAAAATAAATAAATTGTCCAGGGAAGGTCATCTTCCGGCAGCAGAAGGGGCGGCTCATTTAGGGGCTGCCCCTTTTTGCGTTAGTAGTTCGCCGGTATCGGGATCTAGGGAGAAGATGGAGGTCGGGGCTGCGGCGTCCGCCTCGAAAAAGGTTTCGCCGATGTCATCGATGATGCGCCAGAAGAGGGGCTGCTCCGTCATATCGGAAACGGAAGTGTAGGTGGACGTAAGGGTGATTCGGCCTTTGTTACGGGCGGTGGACTTGCTGGCCTTGAAGGTGTTCTCGAAGGAGGGGTGGAAATCACATTCATCCATCCAAATGGCGGTGCCGGAAAAGCCTCGGAGTACGTCTTCACCGGACGGCATCGTAAGGATGCGGGAGTTCTCGGCGCCGTCATGGTTGCCGTCTTTGTTGAAGATGAAGATGATTTCACCCTCTCGGGTATGGACCTTCGGCCGCAGGGCGGCCGGCCAGACGTCTTCGGGGATGCGCTCGTAGATGCCGAGCATCTGGAGACGGAGCTGTTCGGCGAACTTGAAGTCCTTGGCGATGATGAAGACTTTTCGGTAGGGGCCGGTAAAGGCGAGGTGAAGGTGGAGGACGCACATGGTCCAAGAGGCCATGACGCCGCGGGACTTTTCTACTACGTTGAAGGGGTGCTTCGTCCAGTTTTTGATGAGCGCCTGGAGGTACTCGATGTGAGCGGGGTACGGTTTCGAGGGGTTATCTACGTCGGATTCGTCGACGGTATAGGCGCAATATTTCGCGAATAGGTAGGGGTCGGCCACTAGGGAGGCGACCCGTTTGGCTAGGAGCTCGGTCGAGCTGCTAGTTTTTGGTAAAGAGATCGGTTTCTTCGTCATCGGAGAGTGGGGTATAGGCGGATGCCTGAATATGTTTGAAAACGGCAGCAACGTCGAGGCCCTTCACGTCAATCGGTTGGGCAGACTTTCCGTAACGGCGCTCGACGAGCCATTTCGCGGCGTCGAACTTGAGCCGTTTCATGGAGTCGGAGGCATCGGGGTCGTTTATCAACGACCCGGCAAACTTGATCGCCTGGTAGGCCAGCGAGTTGAGCATTTCGTTTGGGTCGCCCTCCCCGATGTTGAGGCGGTACTCTTGGAGGAATTTCTTGAAGTCGGCCCGTTGGACTAAGCGCTTGATGGAGGATTCCGAGATCTTGGCGGCGGCCGCAATCTTAGGAATGGACCACTGCATACAGAGGGCGATGGCCACTAGCTTCTGGGGTCCAGTTAGGTTGACATGAGTTTTTCCCTCGGGAAAACTCAAGATGGCATGGCGGCGGAGGTTTTCCCAATCGTCGGCCAGTTCGTCGGGAGAGACGTCCCGGTAAGACTTGGTCTCTTTGTTGATCCACTCAGGCGGGTCCGCGTAAGCGGACCGGGTGTCGTCATAGGCGGTTACGTCTGCTTTCGCAGCTTCTTCGGCGGCAACTTCGGCTCGCCACTCGGCCCATTGTTCTTTGGTCCAGTCGGCGCTATTCTTGGGGCGGTTGTTTTGGCTCACGCGATATTATAGCACAGCGCCGCAGGCGCTGCAAGTTAGTGGGACTTTGAGCTGGCGCCTTGCATTGTGATGGAGGTTTTAGGTTGGCGCGCAGCGGCAACGCCGGTGGAGAGGAAGCCGTAGTCGGTTAGGACGGTCCTGGTTCCTATTACTACAATATTGACGAAGAGGATCCCCGACTCGCCGGTCTGCTCGTCCGTTGAGTCCGCCTGGAAGGTGTA
>Ga0075163_10003107_pt1 | contig 22368 bp, 14 predicted proteins | sample JI1023141ADNA_FD_71478 | JGI IMG/M metagenome (GOLD analysis project Ga0075163, IMG submission 71478) | Wastewater effluent complex algal communities from Wisconsin, to seasonally profile nutrient transformation and Carbon sequestration -... | ecosystem: Engineered > WWTP > Effluent > Algae... | reverse complement strand
AAGGCGCTCTTCCTGCCGCTCTCGCTCGCGGTGGGCTTCAGCATGATCGGTAGTTACTTGCTGTCATCGACACTCGTGCCGGTGCTGAGCATCTGGTGGCATCGCGAGCCGAAAGCGCACGCCGATTCCAAGCCCGCCAACGAGTCCGCGCTGCGCTGGCTTTTCCTGCCAAGCCTCACCACTCGCCACATTCTCGTCCCCGCGTATCTCGGCGGCACCGTCTTCGCTATCACGCTCGTGTTGCCCTTCCTCGGCACCGAAATCTTCCCGCAGATCGACGCCGGACAGCTTCAGCTTCGCCTGCGCGCACCGACTGCCACGCGACTCGAAACCACCGAGCAAATCGCCACGCGCACGCTCGCGATCATCGGCGAGGAATCACCCATCGCCGCGAGCATGGGACTCATCGGCGTTCATGCGCCGAACTACCCGGTGAACCTCATCCATCAATGGAACAGCGGCCCCGAGGAAGCGACGTTGCAAATCCAGCTCAAGCCTGGCTCGAAGCCCATCGGCGAACTGCGCGAGAAACTCCGCGCGCGACTCGGCGCTGAGTTTCCCAACGTGCAGTTCTCCTTTGAACCCGCCGACATCGTCAGCCGCGTGATGGCGCTCGGCTCACCCACGCCGATCGAAGTCGCGATCAGTGGCAAAGACTTCGCCGCCAGCCGCGCTCATGCCGAATTGCTCAAAGGCAAGCTCGCCGCACTAAAGGACCTGCGCGACGTGCAGTTCAGCCAGACGCTCGATTATCCGAGCGTCGATGTGCAGATCGACCGCGAGCGCGCGGGCCTGCTCGGCGTGAAGATGAGCGACGCCACGCGCAGCCTCGTCGCCGCCACTGCGAGCAGCCGATTCACCGTGCCGAACTACTGGGCCGATCCGAAGACTGGAACCAGTTTCTCGCTTCAAGTGCAAGTGCCGCAGACGATGATGAAAGGCCTCGAAGACCTGCGCAACCTGCCCATCTCCGCGCAGAACAAACCGCCCGTGCCGCTGCGCAACATCGCAAAGGTCAGCGAAGGCAGCACCATCGGTCAATACGACCGCTACAACATGGCGCGCACCATCTCGATCACTGCGAACTTGCACGACCAACCGCTCGGCAGCATCGGGAAGCAGGTCGAAAAAGTCATCGCCGACAGCCCCGCACCCGCTGGCGTGAACGTCGCGCTGCGCGGCCAGGTGCCACCATTGAAGGAACTGCAAGACGGCCTGCAGACTGGCCTGCTCATCGCCATCGTCACTATCTTCCTGCTGCTCGTCGCCAAATTCCAAAGCGTGCGCCTCGCCATCATCGTGCTCACCACCATCCCCGCCGCGCTGCTCGGCGTCGTGCTCGCGCTCAAGCTCACCGGCACCACGGTCAACATCCAAAGCTTCATGGGCGCCATCATGTCCGTCGGCGTCGCCGTCGCGAACGCCATCCTGCTCGTCACCTTCGCGCATCGAGCCCAACTCACCGGCATGAACAAACGCGACGCCGCCCTCGAATCCGCGACCACCCGCCTCCGCCCCATCTTGATGACCACTCTCGCCATGATCGCCGGCATGATCCCGATGGCGCTTGCGAAGTCACAGACCAGCCCACTCGCCATCGCCACCATCGGCGGCCTCGCGCTCGCGACCGTGGCGACAGTGCTCGTGCTACCGGCGGTGTATGCGCTGCTGGCGAGCAAGGTGGCGAAGGAGGCTTCGCTTGAACCGGCCGCCACGAGCTAGATACTCCCATTCAATGCCGCCAACCCCAGTCCAGCACCTCACACCTGCCGCCAAGCTCCGCGCCGCCCAGCGCCTCTATTGGTCAGCCCGGCGATTGAAGGCGGCGGCGCTGCGGCAGCTCCATCCTGACTGGACGCCTGCACAAGTCGAACAAGCCACCCGCGAGGCCTTTCGCTATGCCCGAGACTGATTTGTTCACGATCTTTACGCAGCCGCTTGAGGTTGCTGGCTTGGGCTATTTTGTCACGGGCAGTGTTGCCAGCATGATCTATGGCGAGCCTCGGCTCACGTTGGATGTGGACATCATTCTCACTCTCTCGCAGGCCGATTTGAAAAAGTTCATCGCCGCCTTTCCCGAAGAGGCATTCTACATCCCTCCTCTCGAAGTGCTCCGCATCGAGGCCGCGCGACCGCAACGCGGCCACTTCAACCTGCTGCACCATGACTCCGGCTACAAAGCGGACATCTATCTCGCCGGCAATGATCCGCTCCACGCATGGGCTTTCGAACGACTTCGGCGGATCGACTTCGACGGCACGCCCATCTGGTTTGCACCGCCAGAATACGTCATCATTCGCAAGCTTCAGTTCTATCGTGAAGGCGGCTCCGAGAAGCACTTGCGCGACATCCGAGCGATGCTCGATCACACAACTCCGTCACAGCCCGATCTTGATCGCTTTATTTCGGACTATTCGCTCCAGACCGAATGGCAGGCCGCCCTCAATGCCAAGACCTAAACTCCTTTCCATGCGCTACCTGTTCACCCTTCTCGTATTCGCCTCCGCCGCTCATGCGCTGGAGCTTCCCACCACAAAACCCACCACCGGCACCATCCATCGCTGGGTCGCGCAACCGTCCACGCTCGCACCGTGGCAGCAGGCGGCGTTGTTTGCAAAGGTCACGGGATACATCAAGAAGATCGCCGTCGATAAAGGCGACAGCGTGAAGGCGGGACAAATCATCGCCGAGATCGAGGTGCCCGAGCTTGAGACGGACCTGACCAAGTATGAAGCCGAATCGGTCGCGCTGAAGCCAGCGCTCGAGTTTGCGCAGCAGGAATACGACAGGCTCGTGAAGGCGCGGAAGTCTTCGCCAGATCTCATCCTTCCGCAGATGCTGGAGAAGGCGAAGTCGGAACTGGACAAGGCGAAAGCCGCGTTCGACGTGGTCGAAGCCAGCGCCAAACGATCTCGCGTGATGCTCGGCTATGCGAAGATCGTCGCGCCGTTTGATGGCATCATCACCTCTCGCAATGTCGATACAGGAGCGCTAGTAAACGCGGGCACGAGCAAGGTGGTGGACCTTGTCGATGCGAGTACCATCCGGTTGCAGATTCCCGTCACCGAACTCGAGACCGCGCTCGTGCAAGTCGGCAAGCCCGTGAAGGCCACCATCGACGCCGTCGGTGCCACGCCAATCGAAGCCACGATCTCGCGCATCAGCTACGCGCTCGATCCCGCCACTCGCACGATGCTTGCCGAGGCTGATCTCAAGAACGCCGACCTCAAGTTCCGCCCCGGCATGTATGCGATGGCGAAGATCGCCGTCGATAAGCACGAGAATGCGATGCTCATCCCCGTGACCGGCCTTGTGATGGAAAAGACCAATGCCTTCGTCTTCAAGCACGCCGACGGCAAAGCGATCAAGACCGCGATCACCATCGGCTTCAACGACGGCACGAATGTGGAAGTCCTCACCGGCCTCGACAAAGACAGCGTCGTGTTGTTGCCGGACAAGGTGACGCTGACGGACAAGCAACCTGTGACCGCAAAACCCAATCCATAAGTCTCATGCGACCTATTCGACTCATCAGTCCAATCTTCTGTGTCGCCGGTCTCGTCCACGCCGAGCCCATCGACCTTCCCACTGTCCTCCGTCTGGCAGGCGCACAAAACGTGGACGTGCAGATCGCACAGGAGAAGCTCAACGAAGCGCGCGCGGCTGAGGAGAGCACTCAGATGGCGTTCTTCCCGTGGATCGTGGCAGGCGCGGGTTACAAGGCGCACAATGGCGCGACCCAGAACGTTGAGGGCGAGATCATTAGCACCGACAAGCAGGCCTACAATGTCGGCCCGACCGTCGGCATCCAACTCGATCTCGGCGATGCGCTCTACAAGCGACTCGCGGCCAAGCAACTCACGAAGGCAGCCGAGCATGGCGCGGACGCTCAGCGCCGACAGAGCGTGCTGGAGGCGGCGGAGACTTACTTCGACCTCTGCAAAGCACAGGCGAATGCTACGGTTGCAAACGAAGCGCTGAAGACCTCGAAGGAGTACGAAGACCAGATTGGTAACGCAGTGAAGGCCGGTGTGGCGTTCAAAGGCGATGAACTCCGCGCACACACGCAGCTCAAACGCTACGAACTTCTGGAGCAGCAAGCCGCCGAGCAACGCCGGGTGGCCGCCGCGCGGCTGGCGCAGATTTTGAATCTCGACGGCAAGGTAAATCTCACCCCAAACGATCGAGATCTTGTGCCGCTGAAACTCGCGCCAAGCGGCGACTCGTCATCGTCGCTCGCCACGCGAGCGCTCGCGAACCGCCCCGAAGTGAAACAGGGCGCGGCACTCTCCGATGCGGCGCAGACTGGCGCGCGCGGTGCACGGCTCGCTCCGCTCGTGCCATCGCTCGGGGCGCAGGTTTTTGGCGGAGGACTCGGCGGAGGCGTGGGCAGCGATGCGGGGAATTTCGGCGGCAGCGGCGACTACCAGATCACTCTCGGCTGGCGCATCGGCCCCGGCGGGCTGTTTGACCGCAGTCGAATCCGCGCAGCCGAATCGAAAGCGAAGCAAGCGGCGCTGACCGAGGAGAAGATCAGCGACGCGATCACACGCGAAGTCGTGGAGAATTTCGAGCGGGTGAAGCTGCTGCGCGCGCAGCTCGGCACCTCAAAGGAAGGCGTGTCCGCCGCGCTGGAAGCGCTGAAGCTGGCCCGAGATCGAAAGGAGTTCGCCGTTGGCGTAGTGCTCGAAACACTGCAAAGCGAGCAGGACGCCACCAAAGCCAAGCTCGACTACGTCAACACCGTGATGGAGTTAAACAAAGCTCAATACCGCCTAAAGGCGGCGGTGGGCGAAACGTCGAAGTAACGGTCGGAGCCGCGAGCTGCTAGTTTGCAGCCGCAGCGTCTGCTTTGATCGCCGATTTCCGTGCTGTCACCTTTTTCTTCGGCGCTTTCTTTTTCCCGGCCTTTGGCTTGCCTGCCGCAGCGGGATTTTCAACCGATTCAGAAAGACGATCCAGAGACTTCGCGAGACTCTGCTCCAGATGCGTGAGCGCCTCGGCGAAGCTGTCAGCCTTCTTTCTCACGAGCTTCAACGCTGAAGCGGTCTTCTTGCGAAGGCCCGCTTCCCCCTTCTTGCGCCACTCATCGAGCACCTCACGCGCTTGATTGGTGTGTGTTGTGGTGGCCTGGAGCTTCTCTTCGAGCTTGGAGATGAGCTTGTGCGCTTTTTCGAAGTTGATCTGCATGTGGGTGGAGTAGTTGGTTGTTGAAGAGTGTGTTCCTATGTGTCGGGAATGACACATCCATTAGACACCCAATCCCATGGATTTCACAAGGGCGATTGTGTGACAACAATCTCGCTCGAAGCTATAGCCTAAACGACGTGTCCCACGGAGCGCAATACAGGCTTCGATCTGACGGAGGAACCAGCCTCCGAGATTGTCGCCGCTGACTCCGCAATCCTCTCTTCTGGCAGCAACATCATCCTCAGGACGGAGCCTTCGTGCTCCACCCGGCATTGAGGGAGTCGCCGCTCGTCGAAGGAGAAAACATCTTCAAGCGTGACAGCCTTGTCACCCGAACCCGATTGCGCTTCGGCTGCTTCTCCACTGGTTTCGCGTTGCTGATCCAATGAGCGACGAGATCAAAGACTATCTGGCCTGGCGCAGGAAAACGCGATTCATCCGCCGACACGGCGGACTGCTGCTCGCGTGCGGGATCATCATCGCCACGATTCTGCTGCTCTGGCGGCGAGCGAACGAAAGGTACAGCACAGCAATAGATCGAAAGACAAGCCTTCAAGCGCCCAGATCATCCACCATCCCTGATGAAATCGGACCACAACTGACGGTCGCGCCCAATGCAGCAACCGAAGCCTCACAGACGAGCCCAGCCAAACCCCCAGTCGAGATAGAGGACACCAAGGAGACTCAAAGCCGCGATGCGATGAATCGCTGGAAGGCGGCCGAGGTTGCTCTTCAAGGATTCTTTGACAGCAAAAGCGATGAAGAGCGTCTGGCGTGGGTTTCTCCGACGGAGAACGCGGGGGAACGATTGCAACAGTACGCCGCACACTTCCCGGTGTGCGCCTGGTTTGCCAAGCCGGAAAGAATCGGTCCCCAATTCGCATTGCAGGACCGTTACCTGATTACGTCTGTCCAGTTCCCCGGCCAGAGGCCGCGACACATCGCGATTGAAGACACCGTGCAAGGATCACGAGTGGACTGGGAAAGCTACGTCGGCTTTTGCGAGATGAGTTTCCGTGAGATCGCAACCGCTTCAGCGATGGACAAGCCAGTCTTAGTCCGCGCCGAGACGTATCAGGTGAACCCTCCACCACCAGGCTTTGACGGGAAGGAGTATCTCGCGCTGATGCTGCGACATCCGGACGACGGTGTGGCGCTACAAGCTCTGGTGAAGCGCGCCGACCTTGATCGGACCAAGGCGGGCCGCACCTTGGCGGAAAATCTTCCCGGTCGTTATACGCTGCGCGTGCAAGCAGTGCCGGGCGCGGCTCCGTCCGGCTGGGTGGTGGTGCCCGAAGTCGTTTGCCCAGGATGGGTCCCTGAGCTGTACGCGAGTTCCGCCGCGCTGAATAATCCAAAGCGCTGAGCGTGCGCTTTTCTCACGAACTTGTCACCACAGAGTCATTGTCTCAGGCTTCGCCGCAGAATAAAAAACACCCTCTCGTCCACACACCCTTCCCATGAAAAACAAACAGATCCTGGCATCCCTCGCAATTCTTGTGACAACATCCGTGCCTGCGCACGGCCTCGTTCTCCTGAGCGCGACAAACCCGACCCCCAACGGCGCGGCCGAGATCGTGAGCTACACGAAGGACGGCTACCGTGTGGCGTCCACTTTCTCATCCGGTGGCACGGCCTACGGTGTGGAGATCTATGGGATGAACGCGGCAGGCGCGCTGACACTGGAGAACACGGTGAACTTCAATTCCACCTACAGCCCAGTCGGTGGCGGCGATGTGAGCAGCACGGCGATCGACCCCGCCATGCGAAAGTTTGGTGCGGTCACGCTGCTTCCCTCGAATGGCACCACCGCCGACAACAGTCTTCAATCCACGGGAAAAATTGGCTTCTACAACTACGAGACGGGCGCGATTCTCGCCACTGTCGATGTCGGCTATCATCCCGACAGTGTGAGCTTTTCACCCGATGGGACGAAGCTCTTTGTGGTGAACGAAGCCGAGCACGACATTAACTGGAACCAAGCTGGCCAGACCAATCGCAGCCAGATGGGCGGAATCAGTGTGATCGACCTTTCGACAATCACCGCTTCCTCGGTGCCAGGTGATTTCGCCGCGCTCACCGCAACGACGACTGGATTCAACGCGGGCGATCTCTCAGGCACGGCCGCAACTGACATCAACAATCTGCGCACCATCAGCGGCACGACACCCAGCATCGGAGCCCCCGTCGGTTTCACCGGTGGCCAACCGATCTCCGTCGAACAGATCGAGCCAGAGTATGCGACCTTCCACAACGGCAAGGTCTATGTGACCCTCCAAGAGGCCAATGGCATTGGCGTGTTTGACGTCACGACGAACAAGTGGGAAAAACTCCATAGCCTCGGCACCATCACATCGACGATCGACGCTTCTGATCAAGACGGTGGTGCATTGATCAATGATACGGTTCGAGGAATGCCGATGCCCGACACCATCGCCGCATACACTGTTGCCGGCACGACGTATCTCGTGACCGCCAACGAAGGCGATGCGCGCGTGGACGACTCGGATGTGGCTAGACTCTCGACCATAGATGACGCTTCCGTGGTGGGAGGCTCGACCAATGCGATCCTAGGCCGTCTGAACGTGCTGCGCGATCAAGGCGACACGAACGGGGATGGAGACATCGACATTCCCACTATGATGGGCACCCGCTCCTTCACCATCTGGAATGCCGACACGGGCGCGCGGGTTTTCGACAGCAGCGCAGACAGCACCGTCGGCAACGTCACCGCATTCGAACAGATCTTGCTGGCCCTTGAGCCGACGCTGTTCAACAACAACCAGACCGGCACGTCAGACAGCCGATCGGATGACAAGGGGCCCGAACCAGAAGCGCTCTCCATCGGGCAGTTTGGAGCTTCCACGCTCGCGTTCATCGGAATGGAGCGGCAAGGAGCAATCTTGGTTTACGACATCAGCAATCCAGCCGCGCCGTTTTATGTCGGCAATGTTCCAGCAGCCACGAACTACGCCAATGGGCTCGTCGGGCCGGAGAGCCTCGTCTATGTGCCAGCATCCGACAGTCCGACGGGAGGGGCTATTTTGCTAGGTGGGTTTGAGATCAACAATGGTGGCATAGGCGTATATTCGGTACCTGAGCCTTCACGCGCGGTGCTGCTGCTTCTTGCCGGCATGACGGCGGTCTGTGGTCGCAGGAGAATGGCTCAGCTAGCACTTTGATCCACGTTCGTCCGAAGTCTCGTCTGCCTCGATCCCGTTGGATCAATGCTGATCCGGAAGCCGCGAGTCCGCGAGAATCTTGGACTGCTGGCGGTGCGGCGGAGTGGTGAATAGCATCGCTATGCCGAACGTGACAAAAGTGCCGAGCGTAATGCGCCAAGGGAACGATAGGACGAATGGCTGATCGATGCCGAGTTTGTTTTGAATGCCGAGCACGTTGCTCATGAAGATGACAGCCCCCATTCCGCCGAGCATGGCGATGACATTGCCGACATCGCTGCCGCGAGTCTTCGTGAGCACGGCCAGAAGAAAGACTCCAAGCAGCGAGCCAAAGGTGAAGCCAAGAATGCCGAGTACCAGCGGAAGGATCTCGACCTTCGGATTGTGCGCCATGAACCAGGCCGTCCATATTCCGATGATGATGATCAGCACGGCGAAGAGAACGGTGCTCCACCGCAGCACTGAGATGCGTTTTGAGTCGGGTGCGTCAACGGGCAGGCGCGGCAGAATGAAATCGCGGGCGAAACTGGTGGCCAGCGCGTTCAATGCCGTGCTGAGAGATCCCATCGCCGTGGCCAGGATGCCAGCGGTGAGCAACCCTCGCATCCCTGCGGGCATCTCGTGCATGATGAAGAATGGAAACACCTCGCGGCTCTCAATCGGGAGCGCAGGATTCGGATGCGCCTGATAAAAGGCGTGCAGGAGGATGCCGATCAAGATGAAGGCGGAGACAATGGGCAGATCAACGATGCCGGACAAGATTGTGGCAAAGGCGCTCTGGCGGCGGTTTTTCGCGGTGAGCATCCGTTGCACCGTATCCTGGTCGATGCCGTGCGTACTCATCGTCACGAACGTGCTGCCGATGATCGCAGCCCAAATGGTGTAGTCCTGCGTGAACACATTCTTGATCCACGCCAGTGCGCCGGGTGATTCTGGTTTTGCAAAATCAAAGAAGGCAGGATGGCGAATTACTTCGGAAACGGCGCCCCACCCACCCGGAATTTTCATGAGCAGGTAAGGGATGGTGAAACCGAGCGAGGCCACGAGGACGCCCACTTGGATGAAGTCGGTCCAGATCACCGCGCGGATTCCGCCGACCGAAGTGTAGAGCGCGGTCAATAGAGTCACCACGACCACCGCACCCGCGTAGAGCCAGAACTTCGTGTCGGGCGTGACCACCCCGCCCTGCCAAAGCGCGAAGGCGATCACCATGATGATCGCGGAGACATACAGTCGCGTACCCATCGCCAGCACGCGGGTGACCATGAACGTAACGGACGCGAACTTCCGACTCACGGGGCCGAAGCGAGTCTCAAGGAACTCGTAGAGTGAGATCACACCCTGCCGGTAGAACACTGGGATGAAAAGGAAGCTGACAATGATACGCGCCATCACGGTTCCGATCGCAAACTGCGCGTAGCTCCAATTTTGCCGGCTGTAGCCAGACTCGGGAGCACCGAGAAATGTCGCGGCACTGATCTCCGCCGCGAGAATCGAGGCCAGCACCGCCCACCAGGCGATCTGTCGGTCGCCAAGCGTGAAGCCCTCAACGCTGCCACTCTTGCTGCGTTGCGAAAGACCTATCCCCAAGATGATGGCGAAGTAGGCAATGATGACGATGATGTCGAGCAGGTAGGGCATGGTCCAGAGTGTGAAGGAGACCGCGCGTCGCGCAAAGAAGAACTTTTCGGCGCAGCGCCGTGAACCTGAGCCTGCGAATGTTTTGCAGAACAAACGCCAACCTTGAATCGTAAGGACAGAGATGAAAAAACGCCCGCTTATTTTCGCCATCATCGCCTCCGGCATGATTGGATCGTGTAAACCGTCGAAACAGGAGACCACGGAGCCCGCGGCCAGAACAGGCAAGCCAGTGGTGATGGTGGCGAACTACCCGCTAAAGTTTTTCGCCAACCGCATCGGTGGCGATTTGATCGACGTGCGCTTCCCCGCCCCGACAGACGAGGATCCGGCATTCTGGGAGCCCTCGGATAATGTGATCTCGGCCTATCAAGGTGCGGATCTCATCCTGATGAATGGAGCTACCTATTCGAAGTGGGCTGAAAAGACCACTCTTCCAGCTTCGAAGCTCGTGGACACATCGAGCTCGTTCAAAGCGAACTTCATCGAAGAGAAGGCCGCAGTCACGCACAGTCACGGAACAGGAGGCGACCACTCGCACAGCGGAACAGCATTCACGACATGGATTGATTTCTCTCAGGCAATCGCGCAGGCAACCTCCGTGCGAACGGCTCTCGGACGAGTGTTGCCCGAAGCGGCGGGAACACTTGACGTCAATTTGAAGAAGCTGGCTGATGAACTGAGCACGCTGGATGCGAGGATGAAGACCGTTGGCGGAAGGATGGGCAATGCGCCCGTGGTGGCCTCGCACCCAGTCTATCAGTACATGGCGCGACGATACGCCATCAATCTCAAGGCTGTGCTCTGGGAGCCTGAGACCGTGCCTGACGACAAGGCGATGGAGGCACTGAAGACCATCACAGCGACGCATTCCGCAAAGTGGATGATCTGGGAAGGTGTCCCAGCAAACGAAAGCGTCGAGAAGCTCAAGGCGCTCGGCATTGTGAGCGTGGTGTTCGATCCGTGTGGCAACACACCCGATTCTGGTGACTTCTTGTCGGTGATGCAGGCGAACGTAGCGGCTTTGGAAAAGGCTTTCCCGTGACCCATTCCCTGTAGCCTTATGGGGCATAGGAACCGATTTCGGGTTCGGCACCACTCGATATAAGAAGAATGTATATTTTGATTGACGGCCTTAACACGATCTGATACTCTCCGCCCAACTTCACCCAAACATTCCATGAACTCGTATTGCCAACCCCAAAGTATCGCCGCCCGGAAGACGGTCGGTTTGGGCGGCATCCTATGCTCATGGTTTGCCGGAACAAAGACCCCGCATCAGGGGATGCCCAAATCCGACGACCGCAACCCGGAGGTGAGCAACTAGCAGCGTTTCGACTGCGACAGTCTAACAATTCAGACTTTCACGAAGCCCTGCTAGCCGACTCAAAAGGCAGCAGGGCTTTTTGTTTTCACCATTTCGCTTCCTTGTCCTCCCGATTGTCCAAGTCTCATCAACCAACCCAAACCCAAACGATACCCACACCCAGTTTTGAAATGAAATGATCCTCCCGTTCCGCACGAGCCGCCGCCCTCTGGCCAGGGCGATGGCGAGTCCAGAGCCAAAACAGCATCCATCAAGCGTCCAAGCGACCAACCGATTTGTCGGCAAGGCAAAGCAAGAACGAAGGTCGCGAGTCAAGCCTCATCGATGCGCAGAAATTCCTAAGCCAACAAGCAAAGGGAGGCGGGAAATCCATGCCCAGTTTCGACAAATTTACATGACCCAAACGGCTTCCAGGGAGGTGTGCCACAAACACCGAAACATCCGCCGTGAAACAACCTGCGGGTGCGACGCCAAATCAGGCGTGGCAGCGGTGTTCGTTCTTTTTTGAGGCGCGCCGGCCGCAAAAGAGCACAGAGGGCGCAAAGTGGTGCGCGTGGTGGCCGCAATGGCCCGGGGTTTGTAGGTTTTGATGCTCTCTGTGTTCCTTTGCGGTCGGCCGCCTCATCTAATGTTCAATTCACGGCGGTGGCAGACAGGCAATGCGGCGGTCTCCAAATCCGCGTCGATGTGGGAGCGTTACCCGCCCGCCGTGCCATTTTATTGGCAGCTGTGTGGACTCATGAGTCAGCAGCCGAACGGGCTCGTGGTGTAAAAGGGCTGCACGGCTGCATTGCCGCTCCTGGGGCTGCGCAAAGGCTGCTCCGCACCAGATTGAATTGCGCTCTCGCGCATGGCGCTGCAAGCAGCAGGTGACGGAGCATTATCGTCAGAGTCCACCATTTCGCGGCGGTAGAGCGTTAATGACACGCGCCTGCCTGTAGAGCAGGAGTCACTGACCGGCACGGAGCGTTACCGTGACGCCGCACCATTTTCAGGTCGTGAAGAGGAACAGCAGACTCGCTTGCTTGTCAGGCAAGAGACAGCGGGAGCATCACCCGTCGCGACCGCCAATTTCATCGGGCACGAGGAAGATAGGAATCCGCTCGGCTTGGGACCGAGAGACACCCGGAGCGTAACCGGGGTGCCCGACCACTTTCCCAGATCAGCCCGCAAGGTGTAATGGATCTTTTTGCATGCGCCGCTTCTAACGGCTGCGGTTTCAGGTTTGAATCCTGGTGCGGGTGCCACTTCCATTTTCCTTCAGTAGCTCAACAGCAGAACAGCCGGCAGATAACCGGCAGACCATGGAGCGTCACCACGCGGAGGGACCCATTCACGCTGGATGGCTCAGACAGATGAGCGGCGGGCCGAAAACCCGCAGAGGTTGGCGCGCTACCAACTCCAGCGGCCATTTCAATGCGCCATTGATGTAACAGCAACATGCGAGTCTTCCAAACTCGATTTGCCGGAGCAGAGCCGGCATGGCGCACCCATTCACGCCTCCGTGGCCGACACAGAAAGGCACCTGTTTTGTAAACAGGTCGATGTGGGTGCAAAACCCACCGGAGGCCCCATTTCAACATTCCCTTCATGGTGTAACAGAAGCATTTCTCGTTGTGAACGAGACGGAGCCGGGGCAGAACCGGCTGAGGGAACCAATTTCAATCGTGCTCAACCCGAAGAAGCCGATCCAGTGGTTTGCAAGTCCACCTTACTCGGTGCGACCGCCATGCCGCGACAGCGGCAACCTGATGCGCGCAGCGCCATTCTGCGGAGACGAAGTCGATCCGGGGCGCACGTCCACTTTGCTTCAGAGGTGTAAGAATCATGCACACTGCCGTGCGAGCCGAGCGCAGCGAGACCGACAGCACAAAGTGCTACCCGAAGGGTGGCGAAGCCATCAACGCAGAGGTTCGAGGTGCAGCGCAGTGCGCGATAGCGCAAGACCATGAGGTGCGGAGCACAAGATGCACAGCGGCAGGAGCCGCAACTCCTCGCGGAAGCGCTAGTCTCACTGGTCTGTAGCTTAACAGCAAGAGCGTCGGGCTCATCACCCGGAAGATGCTGGTGCGACTCCAGCCGGACCGACCATTTCAAACGAAGCCTTGTAGCTCAACAGTGAGAGCATCCTCCTTTGAAGCGGCGGGTTGGTGGTGCGAATCCACCCGAGGCTGCCACTTCCATGCCGCGCTAGCCCAATTTGGCAGAGGCGCTGTGCTCAGACCACAGAGGATCTTGGTTCAACTCCAAGGCGCGGCACCACTTCCATGCTCCCGTAGCTCAATCATCAGAGGGCCGCGCTTCGAACGCGGATGCTGAGGTTGAGCGCTGTGCGCGATAGCGCCCTTCAAAGAGGCGCGGAGCAGAAGATGCACAGCCGCCGGAGCGGCAAAGTCCTTCTAGGAGTACCAATTCAAAGGAATGCGAACCGGACCAGCGCGCCGGGATTCGTTGCTAACGAGATCGTACCGCGCGCCCGCGCGAGCATGGGGAGCATGCGCTCCGCGTTCCGCCAATTTCGAATCGACCCTGTCGCCGTATTGGGCAGGACACCCGCCTTGCAAGCGGACAACGCCGGGTTCAAATCCCGCCAGGGTCGCCACGTCGATTTGCTCATGTAGCACAAGAGCAGAGGCACGACATCGAGAGCGTCGCCAGTGCAGGTGCAAGTCCCGCCGTGAGCATCCATTCAACGGTCCAAAGCCTAGACAGCGAGGCAGCCGGCCTTTAACCGGCTGAGCAGGGTGCATGTCCCTGTGGACCGACCAAACTTCCCGTGTGACGCGAGGAGGAACTTCAAACCCCATGCTCCGCGCTCCCTGCCACCCTGCCGTTGGCAAAACACATCCCCCCCTCGCCTGCATCCAGGAGTCGAGGTGCGGCACCTTCACGGGCTACCCATTTTCAATTCAACACACAAATCCACCCCATTATGAACTCCCGCCATCCATTCCCACATCGCGCCCTCCGCTCACGCGGTATCAGCGCCGCCATGCCGCACGCAGCCTTGAACTCGTGCGGAATCCTCCCCGTGCGCCGCCCACACGCAGTTCTGCTCGCGAGGGCGCAGGTACATGTGAAGCGCTCGCGCTCCAGCCGTCGGAGCGTGGCCGCGAGACCTGCCGCGCTTGCGCTCGACTACTGAACGACCGAGGCAGGACGCTGGTCCGTCCAGCGTCCTGCCTTGCCCGACAAATCCGTCACCATCTTACCACTTGGCAAAGTGCGCGGGACAGGTACCATTTTGACCCGTCATCAAAGAACGAACACCGCTGTCGCGCACCACCTCCGTGTTGCCGCAGTTTTTCAAAGGAGACTTATCTTATGAGCGACGTGCTGAACAAAGCGACCGTTCTGGTTTTGAACCGGAATTGGCAAGCCATCGACGTGAAGACCCCCGCTGATGCCTTCAGCATGATGGCAACGGGAGCAGCCACCGCGCTCGACATCATGGGCAACGACGACATGACGCCAGTCCGCTGGGCTGACTGGCTGGCGCTGCCCGTGCGCGAAGGCGACAACTCCATCGGCGTGGTGCATGGCCGCGTGCGCGTGCCAACGGTGCTCGTGCTCGCCCGCTTCGACCGCGTGCCAAAACGCAGACCCAAGTTCTGTGCCAAAGCCATCTGGGAGCGCGATGGCGGCGTGTGCCAGTACACCGGCCGCAAGCTGCGCCCCAGCGAGGGCAACATCGACCACATCGTCCCTCTCTCTCGCGGTGGAAAAACCAACTGGGAGAATTGCGTCCTGGCTGACAAGCGAATCAACAGCCGCAAAGGCAACAAGATGCCCGACGAGGCCGGACTCAAACTTCTGCGTCCGCCAAAAGCACCGCGCGAGATGCCCGTAAGCCAGCTCATCAAGAATCAGCACGAAGTCCGTGAGTGGGACATGTTCCTCGCCGGTGGCGGCGGGGTCGTGGAGTTTTGAGCGTGTTCAGGTTCAGGGTTCACAGTTTCCGGCTTTGGCGCTGAGTCGTGCCTCGGCGCGACTGAACACTTTTTCCGATCTGACTTCCCGCCAGCCCATCAATGCGCCTTCAGGTAAGCGAAGAAAGCTACGAACAGCGCCGCAAGCGAGAGAAGGATCGAACACCGCAGCCAGCGGAACTTCTTCCGCAGCACGCGCGCGGAGAGGAAATTCTGCACGCAGTACTGCTCGTCGAGGAAGCCATCGTTAAGCGCGCGCTGGAATCGCTCCTGGTACGATTTGAAGTCGGCAGAGGAAGCGATGTCGCCCCAGAAGACGATGCTATTCCCGGCGCTCGGCAGTCGCGGGAAGATCACACCGCCGGCCACGAGGATGGCCGCACCGAAGAGCGTCAGCGCCAGATAATAAGCCACGCGCCCACCATCCGACTGCGGCATGGTACTCAGGTAAAATGACGCCACAGCCACATCCCCGGCGAGGAAGGCGCTCGCCTTCGTGTCCATCACCACGATGTACTGGTTGATCTGGTCATTGATCGACTTCGCGGCTGCGGCCTTCTGGAGATCATCGGGAATGTCGAGTGGCATAGTGTGAAAACTCTGTGATCTGAAACGCCGTATGCGGAGATTCAATCGGACAAAATGCAATTTGTCGAGTTTGAGGCTTGGAATCCGTCCAGTATTCCGCTTTCCTAGCGGCCACATGAGTCAGGAAAAAGAAATCACGAGTCTGCGCGAGTTGTCGCCGCACCAATGGAAATCCGGCATCGCGGCGTGGCTGGGATGGTTGTTCGACGGGCTGGACATGCACATCTACACGCTGGTGTGGACAGTGTTTGTGGCGCAGCTCATGGGTTTGGCGGAGGACAATCCCGAGGTGGGGACGAAAGGCGCGATCATCCAGGCGTCCTTCCTCGTGGGCTGGGCACTCGGCGGCGCGTTCTTTGGCCGCATAGGCGATCTGCTAGGGCGGAGCAAGGCATTGATGCTCACGATCCTGACGTATGCGCTGTTCACTGGGTTGTCTTACTTCGCGCAGAACTGGTGGCAGCTCATGGCGTGCCGGTTCCTGTCCGCGCTCGGCATCGGCGGCGAGTGGGCCGTTGGGGCATCGCTGCTCTCGGAGACATGGCCAAAAAATTGGCGCCCATGGATCGCTGCCGTGCTGCAGAGCGCGGTGAACATCGGCGTGCTCCTCGCGTGTCTCGCCGGCTGGATGATGTCGGGGCTGGAGCCGCGATACCTCTTCCTCGTCGGCATCCTGCCCGCGTTGCTCACGCTGTGGATTCGGAAGGCGGTGCCGGAGACCGAGGCGTGGGAGAAGGCGCGAGAAGGTCAGCCGGTGCCGCGAGTGAGCGAGCTGTTCGGACCGCAAGTGCGCGGCACCACCTGGCGGGTTCTCATCATCTGCGGCGTGGCGCTCACCGCGCACTGGGCATTTTTGTTCTGGCAGGCAAAAGTGGTCAAAGGACTGCCCGAGGTCGCCGCACTGGACAAACCGGGCCAGGCGAACGCGCTCGTCGTCGCGCTGATGTGGATCATGTTCGGCTCGGTGCTCGGCAATTTCATCGCTGGCGGGTTGGCCAAGCTCATGGGCTACCGCAAGACGATCTCGGCAATGCTGCTGGCCTACTTCGTGTGCATGTTCACGCTCTTCAATTCGACGTGGAGCTGGGAGGCCACGAAGATGTGGTTCTTCATCATCGGCGCGTGCCAGGGCGTCTTCGGCCTCTTCACCATGTGCCTGCCGCCACTGTTCCCCGTGCTGCTGCGCACCACCGGCGCGGGCTTCTGCTACAACTTCGGCCGCATCATTGCCGCCGGCGGCACCATCTTCTTCGGCGTTTATCAAAGCGTGCCAAACGTGCGCGAGGCGATGCTCTACGCCAGCTACCTCTTCATTCCTGCGGCATTGATCGCGCTGCTTCTGCCGTCCGAGGTATCCGAGGCAGGCGTGGCGGGAGAACCCGTGGATTGAACGCATGTCTTCGCAGATGGCTCGATTTCGAATCACCGCCTCACATCGAAGCGAACCGCCATGAAAACAAGCATCCGCACCCTCTCCTGCCTCTTCACCTTCATCGTATCCGTCGCCGCCGCAGATCGTGTGCCGAAGGAAATGCGACCGAAGCTTCTGCGTGAGGGCAAGGTGCTCGTGCAGGACTCCTTCGATGCGAAGGAACTCGACAAGAAGTGGACGACGCCGCGCGGCGAAGACGCTGGAAAAGTAACAATCGAAAACGGCCGCGCTATCATCTCCTCAGGTGCCGGCACTCAGGGCGTCATTCTTCAACGGCTGGAGCCGGGCGTGACCGATGCCAGCATTCAATTGCTCATGAAACCCACGGCCTGCAAATGGATGGGTGTACGCTTCACATCGACCGACGAGACTGGCGAGCGCAAGCATCGTTGGAGCATCGCCACGATCATCTACGAGAGCGGCATGGTGCGCGCCGTGACACCGGACGGCGACGAGGCAAACCTCAAGGTGCTCAAGGCGGCAAAGACCAACATCAAGAAAGACGAGTGGTGGCGCGTGTCCGTCGAATCCAAGGGCGGCCGCTATTTCATCCGCGTGAACGGCGAGGACATGATCGACATCAAGGCTCCCGAGACCGAGGGCCGAAAATACGCAGTGCTCGTGAATCTTTACGGCGGCAAGGGCGAGATCGACGACGTGAAGGTGATGGCTGGGAACTGATTCGACGACGCAGACTCGCCGCTAGCTGGCGTTCACGGTGCTCCGAATTGCACGCGGATGAAGCCTTGGCTGTTGCCGCCGCCGATCGGTGCAGGCAGACGAACTGAACCCCATTCGTAGCCTGCGGGCGGCGCGGGCAGACCGGAGGGAGGCGAAACGTTTTCGAGCGGCTTCGTCCAGTCGGTGAGGTTGCTCGAGCCCTGTGGGAAGTAGAAAACGTCCGGCGCTACATAACCCTGCCCGGAGTTCGTGCCGCCGGTGCGGCGCAGGTAAGGCAGCATGAAGTGGCGATCATTGGTGCCGCCATCGATCACCGGCTCAATGTGCGCTGGTTTACTCTGCGTGCCGGGATCGGAACCAAGGGCGAACTCGGCGAAGTTGCTGATGCCATCGCCGTCCGCGTCGGCATCGGGCGCGGCGGTTTCATTGGTGAGCGAGTGCTGGCCCATGAAGGTGCGGAAGGTGCTCAGGTCTTTGACATCGAAGACGCCGCTGTGGCTGCGCAAGGTGTGCGGGCCGGTGCGGCCGCTGATGGAATACGGCACTTGGCCTGTGCCGAGAGATTGCAGGAAACTGGTGCTAAGCGATGGCGAGTTGCCGGTGAGGGGCGTGTTGCCGATGCGCCACTTCACATCGCTCGCGGTGCTGAAGTCACCTTTGGGAAAGAGCTGCGTGGGCGTGCCGATGTCGATGGTGCCGTCGCCGGGTATCCTCGGCGTGTCGATCACGATGTTCGGCCACCATTGACCGACGGTGAAGCTCACGGTGATCATGTAGTCCTCCACTTCACCATCAGCAGCCGCGCCATCGGGACCGAGGCCGGACACGGTGGAGATGCGGAAGCGCACGGGCATCTTCGAGGTCCAACTCGTGACGCGATTGGTAAGCTGCACCATCGGATTGAAAGTCAGAATGTAGGCGCTGTTACCGGGCGCACTGGGAATGGTGATGCTCGCCGTCTCGCCGGGATCGGTGAAGTCGCCGTCGTTGTTGGCATCGAGGAAGCCGGCGAGATGCGCATCGACGCCTGTCTCGTTCTTGATCGCGAGGCTGGTGAGCAGGTTGTAGTGGATGTCCGCGCTCGTGGGTGTGAGGTTCGATGCTGTCTGTGAGATCACTTGAGTGTAGAGGACCTCTTCGTCATCGTTGCCATCGAGGTCATCGCCAACAGCGTCCGCGCTCGGATGGCCGTCGGACTCGCCATCGGTGTGGACGCCTGTCGGATCGCCATCGTTGAAGAGCGCGAGGTCGGGACGGATGTAGTGCCACGGGCCACCATCCGCGAGGCGGGTGCGGTAGTCGGCCTGACTGATGGTGGTGTAGTTGTTCAACACGCCGGGTGTCGTGCCGCTGAGGCTGTCGGGCAGATCGCCGAAGTCGGTCTCGCGTGTGACGGAGATGCGGTAGTCCTCGACCTCGCCATCGTTCGCGCGGCCCATGGGGCCAAGTCCTGTGTCCGTGGACAAACGCAGCCGCACGGCCACGGGCGCTGTCGTGGATGCCGTCGATGGCACGGTCCACGGGAGATTCATCACGGTGGCGACGGTTCCGTTTGGCACAGCAATGGTGGATTGCTCGCCTGCATCGGCAAAATCGCCGTCGTCATTCCAATCGACGAAGCCGAACAGCTCGGCGGGATTGCCCGTGGTGTTGGTCACTTTGACCGGGAAGTTTACCGGGAAGCCAACCTGCGGACGCACGCTCGCGAGATCGAAGCCGTCTTCGTCATCGAGGCCGCTCGTGTCATCGCCACTGGCACCGGCGGAGGAGTGGCCGTCCACATCGGAATCGGGCAATCCATTGCCAATGAAGATGCCGTTGGTGATGACATGACGCGCACCGTTTTGCGCCCACATCGTGGGGTAGATGGACGAGAGATGATCGCCGTAGTCCATCTCGTAGCGGTTCGGAATCCAAGCCAATGAGAAACTGATGAGATCATCTTGCACCTCACCATCGCTGGCGGGACCGTCGGAGGCGCAGGTGGTATCAGTCGTGATGCGGGAGCGTATGGGGACATTGTAGCTCGTGCTCATTGCACCGGTGAAAGGGACCCGGAACTCAAAATCAACATTGGTCGATGCCCAAAGCGTGCCGTTGGGAATCACGAGTGGCAGCGACTGCTCGCCAGAGTCCGTGAAGTCGCCATCACTGTTGATGTCGATAAAGGCGAAGATGCGTGCGTCGGTGCCAGTTGTGTTGGTGACGGCGTGATTGAAGGACAGCTCCACCTCGGCCTCGGTGTGCGTACCATCGATGATGTGAGTGACCCTTCTGATCACGAACAATGTCACCCATTCATCATCGTCACCCACACCATTGAGATCATCGCCATCCGCGTCGTTGCTGGGCTGACCATCGCTCTCGGGATCGACGTGATCGAAGACAACGTCGTTCACGGCATCGCGGGCAAAATACAATCCGGGGCGCAGCACATGCGTGGGGCCGCCGTCGGCGAGGCGTGTCTTGTAGTCAGGCGGTGACGCCGTGCCATGCGCGCCGGTGGCGGTGCCGCTGACGGCGTCCGGCAAGTCACCGAAATCCAGCGCCTCCGGCATCACGCTCACCATGAAATCCTCGACCTCTCCATTCGGCGCGTAGCCGGTGGCGGGCATCGCTGCCGTGGCGAGCCGCAGTCTCATGCCAAGCGGCTTCGTGATGTCAGCCAGCAAGGGTACATCAAACTCCAGCTCCACCGTCTGCGATGTTCCCGATGCCGACACAGCCACCGATGCTGTTTCCTTCACATCGGCGAAGTCGCCATCACCGCTCCAGTCAATGAAGCCGCTGAGCGTGGTGCTGAGGCCCGTGTTGTTCATCAGCGTGACGGGCACGAAGACCTTGAAGCCGCGCACGATCTGGATGCTCGACGCATTGACCGCGTCCTCGTCATCGCTGCCTGCCGTGTCATCGCCCGAGGCTGTGACAGAAGGCGAGCCGTCGTTTTCAACATCGGGAGCTGAGGTGCCGAGATACAAGTTTGGCGATGGCAAATGACGCGCGCCATTCGCGGCGGCAGTCGTCGGATAAGCGCCGGGCAAGTCACCGAAGTCGAGCGGCTGGCTGATCTCGACGAAGAAATCTTCCACCTCGCCATCGCTCGCGAGGCCGAGCGGTGTCAGGCCTGAGTTTGTGGACAAACGCAGACGCACAGCAACGGACGAACCGCTCACGGTTGTGGCTGGCACATTCCACGGCAGCAGGAAGAACACGCCCGCGCTTCCGTTGGGCACGCCGACGGAGGATTGCTCGCCTGCATCCTGAAAGTCGCCGTCGTTGTTCCAATCGACGAAGCCGAACAGCGTCGCGGGACTGCCGGTGTTGTTCGCGCACTTCACGGGGAAATTCACAGACGAGCCTGGCACGGCGCTGACAGCATTGGGATTGAAGCCGTCTTCGTCATCCGTGCCGTTCACGTCATCGCCATCGGCTGGAGTTGTCGGCAAACCATCAGGTTCACCGTCTGGCATGACATTTCCCATGAAGAGCGTCTGCGTGATGATGTGCCGCGCGCCGTTCTGCGAGTGCAGGGTGGGATAGTCTTTGTTCGGCAGATCGCCGTAATCAACCGAGTGCGGATCAGGCAGCGTGTAGCCGACCTGGTAGCTGATGAGTTCGTCATGCACCTCGCCATCGCTCGCCGGACCATTCGCCGTGAGGCCAGCGTCCGTGCTGATGCGGAAGCGCAGCGCGTGAGTGAGGCTCATCGAAGTGCCGGTGAGGTTCTTGATTCGATAGGTGAAGGTAGGCGAGGCGAACGTTACCGAGCCATCGCCAGGAACCGAGATCACCGCCGCCTGCTCGCCGGGATCATCGAAGTCGCCATCGCTGTTCACGTCGATGAAGCCGGACACATACGCGGTGCTGCCCGTCGTGTTCGTGACGGCGAGGCTGGTGAGAAGCTCCATCTCCAGCTCACTGTGCGCGCCGTCTGGGATCAGCGTCTGGCTCGTGATGGCAGTGAGCAGACTGTTCTCATCGTCCATGCCATTCGTGTCATCGCCCGTGGCGGTGGTGTTGGGCAGGCCGTCGGCTTCCGCATCGAGATGCATGAGCAGGCCGGTCGTGTCATCCGCAAAATACAAGCCGGGCCGCATGATGTGCGACGGCCCGCCTTCAGCGATGCGCGTCTTGTAATCCGGCGGCGAGCCCGTGCCCCAGATACCCGTTGAGGTGCCGACGTTTTTGTCCGGCAGATCGCCGTAGTCGATGCCCTGCGTAGCCACCGTGATGAAGAAATCCTCCACCTCGCCATAGCCACCGACGCCCGTTGCAGGCAAAGCCGCGCCATTCGCGAGACGCAGACGAACCGCCACCGGGCCAGCGACTGCTGTGCTCGGCACATTCCATGGCAGCGCAAACGTGACCGCCGACGATCCATTCGGAACAACGATGGAAGAT
>Ga0075163_10003106_pt1 | contig 22370 bp, 15 predicted proteins | sample JI1023141ADNA_FD_71478 | JGI IMG/M metagenome (GOLD analysis project Ga0075163, IMG submission 71478) | Wastewater effluent complex algal communities from Wisconsin, to seasonally profile nutrient transformation and Carbon sequestration -... | ecosystem: Engineered > WWTP > Effluent > Algae... | reverse complement strand
CTCCAGGCGATATGTAAGGAACATAATCTGATTTTACTGGAAGATGCCTGCCAGAGTATCGGCGGATATTATAAAGGAAAGGCACTTGGTACAATCGGTGATGCGGGTACCTTCTCCTTTGACTTTGTAAAAACCATGACCTGCGCAGAAGGCGGGGTGGTTATGACCAACCGCGAAGACATTTATATAAAAAGCGATGGCTATACCGATCATGGACATGATCACCTCGGGGTGGATCGCGGGGCGGACCTGCATCCGTTTATCGGGTACAATTACCGCATATCTGAATTACACGCGGCTGTGGGTCTGGCCCAGATTAAACGGCTCAATGAATTCCTGACGATCCAGAAAAAGAATCACGCACAACTGAAAGCCATCCTTGCTACAGTACCGGAAATCAGTTTCCGCCGCATCCCCGATCCGGCCGGTGACAGCTGCAGTTTTATCAGCTGGTTCCTGCCCACCGAAGAACAGACCCGGGCCGTGGTGGCAGAATTAAAAGCACAAGGTATTCTCGCTGGTAATTTCTACTGGTTCGATAACAACTGGCACTATATCCGCAAATGGGATCACCTGAAAAATGCGATCACCCTCAACGCCCTCAGTCCTGAACTGAAAGCCCGCGTTATGGAACAGGCCAATAAGGATTTCGCCCCCAGTCATGCCGTAATGAACCGCTGTATCTCTACCTCCATCAGTTTAACCTGGACAGAAGCACAGATCCGGGAGAAAGGAGAGAAGATAGTGACGGTAGTGAGGGAAGTGCTTAGTCGATAGTCGTTAGTCATTAGTCGTTAGTATGATTGCTGAATGAGTCACGCTCACTCCGTAGGAGTGCTTTGTCGGTAGCAACAACGCATAACGAAATGTCCCGCTCACTCCGTAGGAGTGCTTTGTTGGTAGTTAAAACATCGAACGTAATGCCCCCTCACCCTGTAGGGGTGCTTTGTTGGTAGCAACAACGCATAATGAAATGCCCCCTCACTCCGTAGGAGTGCTTTGTTGGTAGAGACAAAATGAACGAAACGATTCTCTATCACCCTGTAGGGGTGCTTTGTCGGTAGCAACAACGCACAACGAAATGTCCCCTCACCCTGTAGGGGTGTTTTGTTGGTTGATAAAAAATGAACGAATCGTTGCGCCGAACAAAAATTTCCTGAACAATTCTTATTCCCCCTAGTAAACATTTCGTTCTAAACCGGATCATTGAATATGTATTGCTCATTATAATAAACCCCTTCTTCATCCAATATCTGCCGGAATTCATCCCTGAACGGCATTTTCCGGTGATGTTCCTCCTGCTTTGCAATATAACCTGCCACAACTGATACTTTCGCTTTGTTGTATGTAAATGCACCATACCCCTCCTGCCAGGCGAAGGTTCCGGAACAATACCCCATCCCATTAATCCACTTGGTACTTTCCGATTTAACTGATCGGATAAGTTCAGACACCGACTGATGTGGACGCATGCCAATAAGCAAATGAATATGATCAGGCATGCTGTTTACCTGCAGCATTTTATGCCCATGGCGCTGGATGGTTCCGGTAATGAACTTGTGTAATTCTTCTTTCCATGACGGGGAAATACATGCATCCCTGTATTTGGGAGCGAAAATAAAATGATAATGAATTTGTGTGTACGTGTTTGCCATAACAATAAGGTTTAGTGACGCCAATTTATAGGAAGAAATATTCCGTTTATTGTTTGTCTGCATTTTGAGGGAAATTTTTTCCGCGATTTTCATGGCAAACCGTTGGGGATATTCCGTTACCTGTTCGAAAACCAACAAAACACCCCGACAGGGTGAGGGGACATTGCGGATAACATTGTTGCTACCAACAAAACACCCCTACAGGGTGGGGGGACATTGCGGACAACATTGTTGCTACCAACAAATCACCCCGACAGGGTGAGGGGGCATTGTGTCCGATGTTTTAACTACCAACAAAACACTCCTACGGAGTGAGGGGGCATTGCGTACATCATGTTTGTTACCAACAAAACACCCCTGACGGGGTGAATTACATATAACTGCATCATTGCATTCTACCGACAAAGCACTCCTACGGAGTGAAAGGGACTTTGTATACACTTCATGTTTGCTTAGCAGGTCAATCGGCACATCGGCATATCAGCACATCGACACATCGGCACATTAATCACATTCAACTATTGACTAACGACTATCTTCTACCTCCTGCCCTTCCCCTCCAACCTGTCCACATACTCCATTGACCCCAGCCTGAAGCGTAACGGCACGGCCAGGACCTTATCCAGCTTCAGCTCATAACGGCAGATAAATCCGAGATTATTGATATATGTACTGCCCGTCGGCATATTTAACAAAGTAAAAACCGGGGGACGGGTGCAATCCCATGCGCTCAGGGAAACTGGGCGGCCAAATTGTGACCGGAATGACTTCGTCATCTGTTGATAATGAACCTTTTTTAAACCAGAAATAGTAATTCCGGGCGCAGGAAACCGCTGCCCGTTACTGCTGCCAAAAAACATTAACAGGAACACAACAAGAAACAATCTAACTCGTTGCTGCATATTTGTTTTCTTTACATTTAAATTTACGGCATTGTTTTTGTGCAAAGGCGGAATTTTTTAACTGGGTCCCCTGTAAGAGACCCTGAATTCAACGGTGTCTCTTGCGGGAGGCCCGACAAAATCACCCGGGTCCCCTGCGGGAGGCCCGACAAAATCATCCGGGTCCCCTACGGGAGACCCGATAAAATCACCCGGGTCCCCTGCGGGAGACCCGGATGAATAAACAAGTTAACCAAAAAAGGAGCCGTTGGTTCACCAGGTTCAGGCAGCTTGCCGGAATCCGAACCACAAAACTCCGGCGAAGAACACCATGGCCCTGAGTCAGAGTTTACAGCAAAAGTTATTGCAGAAACTGTCACCCCAGCAGATTCAGTTAATGAAACTGTTGCAGGTGCCTACGGCCAATCTGGAAACCCGGATCAAAGAAGAGCTGGAGGAAAACCCGGCCCTGGAACTGGATGAAGAAGGCCATGATGAAAACGCGGATGACCTGAAAGATGAATTCAGTGACGCTGCGGATGAAGAATATGAAGAAAAAGACGGAAGCGAAGATGACTACAACGATATTGATGTGAGCGATTACGTGCAGGATGGCGATGACGAAGTGGGCGACTATAAACTCCGCGACGATAATTACCCCGAAGAAGACGAAGGACGGCAACTGCCCTATAAAACTGAAGCCAGCTTTTATGAAACCCTCATTGACCAGCTGGGCCTCCTGAACCTGGAAGGCAAACAACAAACCATTGCCGAACAGGTGGTGGGCAGCATTGATGAAGACGGTTATTTGAGAAGGGAGACTTCCGCCATTGTGGATGACCTGGCTTTCCGCCAGAATATTATGGCCACCGAAGAAGAAGTGGAAGCCATCATCCGCCGGATCCAGTTATTTGATCCTCCCGGCGTGGCCGCCCGCGATCTGCGCGAATGCCTCCTGATCCAGCTGCAACGCCTGAAAGAAGAAGGTAAACCGGTGGATCTGGCCATTAAAGCCATCTCCAAATACTTTGACGAGTTTACCAAAAAGCACTATGAGAAAATACAACGCGGACTGAACATAGATGATGATCAACTCCGCGAAGTGATGCAACAGATCATCCGGCTGAGTCCCAAACCCGGGGGAAATGTGGGCGAAATCAATAAAGCCGAAAGCTATGTGGTGCCCGATTTCTTTATCCTGAACAATGCCGGTAAACTGGAACTGACCCTCAACAGCCGCAATGCTCCCGAACTCCGGATCAGTGAAGGTTACCGCGATATGCTGAAGGATTATGAACGGGGTTCAAAAAAAGACAAACGGCAGAAAGAAGCCGTCCTCTTTATCAAACAGAAAATAGATTCGGCCAAATGGTTTATTGATGCCATCAAACAACGGCAGCATACCCTCCTCAGCACCATGGGCGCCATCATGGATCACCAGTATGAATTCTTCCTGACCGGCGATGAAACAGAACTGCGCCCCATGATCCTGAAAGATATTGCCGAAAAAACCTTTCTCGATATCTCCACCGTGAGCCGGGTGGCCAACAGCAAATTCGTACAAACCGAATTCGGCACTTACCGCCTCAAATTCTTCTTCTCCGAATCCTTAAGCACCGACAGCGGCGAAGAAGTCTCCACCCGTGAAGTAAAAAAGATACTGAGCGATTTTATAGAAGCAGAAGATAAAAAACACCCGCTGAGTGACGAGCGCCTGACCGAACTCCTCCAGGAAAAAGGCTACAATATCGCCCGGCGTACAGTGGCCAAGTACCGGGAACAGTTGAATATACCTGTAGCGAGGCTGAGGAAAGAGTTGTAAGTTGACGTGTGAGAGAGTTGAAAAGTTGAAAGGTTGACAAGCTAATAAGAAACGGCATTCCGTTCTTTACAGCAAATAATCCTTAGGAGGCTCCTTTTCAACCTATCAACCTATAAACCTGTCAACCTTTACAAGCTCTACCGTCTAAAACGGCAAGTCCCCTCCCCCTTCCATCTGTCCTTCTTCAAAATGAACATCATCCTCCGGAATGCGGTCAACGGTACCGGCTCCACCGGCAGCTTCCACTTTCCAGGCTTTTACATCGGTATACCAGCGGCCATTGTATTCACGGCTTTCCACATCAAAGGAAATACTCAGCATTGAACCGGGTTTCAGCACGGCTTCATTGATCTTGTCACCCCAGATGGAAACACAGACTTTCTTCGGGAACTGACCCTCCGTCTCAACAATAATGTCCTGTTTCTTCCATTGCCCGTTTTTTCCGTTGCCGGTCTGCAGGGGTAGCAGCTGAATGAGTTTCGCGTTTAATTGCATGTAGTCTTGTTTTCGGGCGAAAGTTACGGAACGACAGACAATAAAAACTGTCTCATACCCGTTGGAGGGTATTTTTAGAAAAATACACGCAATTCCCTGTAAAAACAGGAGGCAAAACTGTATTTTACACGGCCTTTATTCCCTAACCCCCTGAACATGGTCTTTGCAAGCCTTTTATTTCTGTTTATTTTCCTGCCGCTGAACCTGCTGCTGTACTACAGTTCCAAAAATGCGACCTGGAGAAACTGGGTATTAATTGTCTTTTCACTGGCCTTTTACGGTTGGGGAGAACCCATCTGGATTTCCCTGCTGATTCTTTCTTCCATGGTGGACTGGGCCAATGCCATTTTTATAGATAAACACCGGGGTACCAAATGGGCAAAGATCGGGGTAACCTTTACCGTGGTACTGAATCTCTGCCTGCTCGCCACCTTCAAATACGATCAGTTCCTGGTAGACCAGGTAAACGGACTCTTTGGCTCCCATTTTGAAGCACCGGGCTATGCCCTGCCCATCGGAATCTCATTCTATACTTTCCATACCATCTCCTATGTGGTGGACGTATACCGCGGCGATATCAAAGCGCAACGGAATTTCCCCAACTTCCTGATGTATGTGTCTCTCTACTCTTCCCTGGTAGCCGGCCCCATCATCCGGTACGCGCATGTGGCTACGGAGATTGACAGCCGTAAGGAAAACCTGCGGGACTTCAGTCTCGGTATCTCCCGCTTCTGTATCGGTTTGTTTAAAAAAGTAGTGATTGCCAATGTCGCGGCCGAACTGGTTCGCAAATACATGGGCGATAACAGTGACCCGCTGACCATGACTGAACTGCTCAGTCTCTCCACCGCTGAAGCCTGGTTCGGCCTGATCATGTTTGCCATTCAGATCTATTTCGATTTCTCCGGTTATTCCGATATGGCCATTGGACTTGGACGGATGTTCGGCTTTCACTTCCGGGAGAACTTTGAATATCCCTATATCTCAAAATCCATCAGTGAATTCTGGCGGCGCTGGCATATTTCACTCGGCAGCATCTTCCGGGATTATGTGTATATCCCGCTCGGAGGAAATAAAAAACACGTGTACTTCAACCTGCTCGTGGTATGGTTTCTCACCGGTATGTGGCATGGTGCCAGCTGGAATTTTATTTTCTGGGGACTTTATTTCTTTGTCTTTATCGCATTGGAAAAAGCTTTTTTACAGAAATGGCTGGACAAAGCCCCGGCATTCCTGGCACATTTCTATGCTCTGGCCATTATCATTCCAGGCTGGGTGATTTTCTATTTCACCGACACCACACTGCTTTTTGCGTACGTACAAAAACTCTTTGTTTTCTCGCCTGCCGCCGACGGCTATCTCGATATCAAAAACACCCTCACGATGCACCTGTTCTGGCTGATCTTGGCCATTACTTTCTGCATGCCGGTGTATCATAAAGTAACAAACTGGATCAACAAAAAAACCAGCCGGGCTACGCTGTATGACAGCGTGACCATTGGCTTTAATGTACTGCTCCTCTTTATCTGTGTGGCACAGCTGGTGGGCAAAAGTTATAATCCGTTTATCTATTTCCGTTTTTAACCCATGAGTGAAAAAACAAACAGGACAATCCAGGTGGTCAATGTGGCGCTCTTCTGCAGTTTACTGCTGACCGGCGGCATCCTGTCCCTGTCCATGAAGAAAAAAGAAATCTCCGAGACCGAAAACCGTAAACTCGCTTCTTTTCCTGTGTATACAGACAGCAGCCTGTGGAGCGGGGATTATTTCCGGGATATTGAAATGTATTATGCGGACAATTTCCCCTGGCGGGATAATCTGATCGACTTCTCCACTTCTTTCCGCGGCAAGCTGGGTTTTGAATCCACGGATATTAAAATCTATGCCCCGGAAAACAATGCCGAAGCCAATGAAAAGCCGGAAACGGATACCACGAAGAACCAGACTGCCGGACTGCGACCGGATGATGGCGCTGTAGGGGAAGTGAAGAAAAGTCTGTTTGTCTTCAAGAACCGGGCTTTTGAAATGTTTGGCGGCGGCCCGGCCATGGGAAAGGCCTATGCTGATGTGATCAACTCCTATAACCGCGCCGGCATACCCGGATTACAGGTATACAACCTCGTTATACCGGTTGCCCTTGAGTTTGAACTGACGGAAAAATACAAGAAACTGCAGAAACCCAACCGGCCGGCTATTGAAAGTATTTACAATCACCTGGACCCGGAAATCAAAAAAGTATGGGCCATTGATGAAATGCGCAAACACCGGGAAGAATATATCTATTTCAATACCGATCACCACTGGACCAGTCTCGGGGCTTATTATGCTTACCGCGCGTTTTGTGAAACGGCAGGACATACCCCCGTATCACTCGATACAGTTCGCTCCAAAGTAAAGCCCGCTTTTCTGGGTTCCCTCTACCGGCTTACCCGTGATCCCAAACTGAAGGAAAATCCCGACTCCGTCCGGTATTATCTCTTTAAAGACTCTGTCCGGTTCTCCATCGGCAGTGTTACCAACCTGAATTACTGGGCCAAATCAAAAATGTATGGCGAAGGCGCCAGCGGGGGTAACAGTTATTCGGTATTTCTGCAGGGGGATCTGCCCATTGTAAAAATGGAAACCCAGCACAAGAACGGCCGGAAGATTGCCATTGTCAAGGAATCGTACGGCAATGCCTTTGCGCCCTTTCTGATCAACAACTATGAAAAAGTGATTGTGGTGGACCAGCGGTATTACACCGGCGATTTCATCGGCATGCTCAAAGCCGAAGGCATCAATGAACTTTTATTCATCAACAATATTTTCGCGGCACATACGCCGTTTCATATTGATAAGATAAAGGGGTTGAAAAGAAAAGGTTGAAAGTTGAAGGTTGAAGGTTTAACGTATTGATTCATCATTTCGCCCTGACACCTCACAACTCACAACTGACATCTGATCACAGCTTAAGATTCCTCTTCACCCACTCCACTTTCGGTTTCAGCTCCCGCGTATACTTATCACCGGTAGCATAGCCTACTGATTTCAGGAAATGATAGTAATCCTGTTTGGGGTGCTTTTTCTGCCATTTCAGGTAGCGTTTATCCTGCCATGTTTTATAGTAAGCAATGCAGTCCGCTTCTGATGTGAATTTTTTACATTTATTACCCTTGATATAGAAGCCGAAAAGGTTGTGGTAGCGGAGGCAGCATTTTTTACAGGCCAGCCAACCGGTTTCCTGTATACATTGCCCCATCACATATTCGGGGTGACGGATCCCGGCCGCTTTGATGGAATCGTACATGGCCTGGAGCCTGACTTTGTTTTTTTGCTGGGCAAAAGCGGGTACCAGGGAGAATAGCAGGACAAGGGCAAACAGTAGTTTCTTCATACTGAGTTAGTTATAAAATTCATATGGCTGCAGACCAGGGGTGCCCTGCCAATATACAAAAACCGCACCCTTTTTTAATATTCCCCTTACTTTGCAGTCCTAAACCGGTTTATGAATCCTGTTACCAGTTCTGTCAATCCCGAAATTACCCAAACGGAGCCTGCTGTTCCGCTGCTGCTTCGTTTGCTGGCCAAATTCGTGTCCGTATTGTTTCATCCTGTATTTGTGCCCATCTATGTGATGTATTTCCTGGTCTATATCCATCCCTATCATTTCACCGGATTTGAAGAACGGGGGCAGCTGATGGTGATGATTCAGGCCATGGCCATGTATCTTCTTTTCCCGATGGTTACGGTGTTATTATTGAAAGGACTGCGGTTTATTGATTCCATACAATTGCACGAGCAGAAAGACCGGATCATCCCGCTGGTAGCCTGCGGAGTCTGGTATTTCTGGATCTGGTATGTATGGAAAAACCTGCCCGATTATCCGGCCGTGGCAGTACAATTTGCACTGGCCATCTGGATCAGTTCGTTTACGGCATTAATGGCCAATGTAAAAATGAAGATCAGCCTGCATGCGATTTCCATGGGCATTGCACTCACGTTTATTATACTGCTCGGATTACGCGAAGACCTCAGTTATGGTCTTTATATCGCCATAACTATATTCCTTACCGGTCTGGTCTGTACATCCCGTTTACTGGTATCGGATCATACGCAGGCAGAAGTGTATGGCGGACTGGCACTCGGTGCCGCATCGGCTCTGGTAGCGGGGCTATTTGTATAAAAATCTTCTTCAAGAGAGAATTCAGATCAGTTTACATAATAACCAAATACTGAACGCCGACTACCAACTACTATCTGCTATCTACTAACTATCTGCCAACCACCATCTCCGCCGCTTTCTCCGCCACCCTTGCCGCTAGTTCAGCCAGCTTGTCACGGGTACCACTCTCTTCAAATTTCTTTACTATCTGCTTGTTTTGTTTCAGGTTGATGGTTACCGTAATACTGTTGCCGGTTGTTTTATACCGCCCGCTCATGCTCCAGGCATCAGGGGCATTGGTGGCTGTTACATATACAATGGTACTTGTACTGCCCCTTGCCGCGAGTGCATTGAGCTGCAGATTAACCTGCTTGCTGAATTCGAGGTCATCATCGGCAATGGCTTCATCACTGTTCTGGAAATTGCTGGCGGCAAACAGTGGTTTTTCCTGAGGCAAGACAATTTTGGCCATCACTTCCTCATCCACAAGGCCAATGGTGAAATTGGTATTGGTGACAATCTGCGGCTCCTGCCGGGCCCCGTTTTCCCTGGACAGTTCGGTTACCGTCTTTTCCGCCGCATCAAACCAGCGGCCCACACTCAGAAATTTCCCTTCTTCCAGTATATCGGGTTGCTGCTTGATGGCTTTTAATAAGGAATAAGTGAGCAACCCCTGGGAATAGCGGCCAAGCTCATACGCACTCTGGTTACTGGCCGAAGCGGAAAGGATAAACAAACCGGATTTCTCATTGAGCTTGTCAATGGCTTTGATCTGCTGGGCCTGCGCATCATTGCGGGCGGCGAGGTAACCCTGGTCCGTATTGCCCATCTTCACAAAATCCTTAATCGCCTGTCCGCTGTTGCAGGCATCAAAGACCAGTATGCGTTTCTGTGCTTTCAACACCTGCGGTTTCATCCACTCTGCTAATTCACTGGTACTGATCCCCACTTCCTCCATGGCATCTGCCGCACTGAGCGATGAGGCAGCGGAAGTAAGAAAATAAAACTGTTTCTTTTCTCCTTCCATCACGCCATGGCCGGCAAAGAAAATCAGGACAATATCATTGGCCCCGGCTTTCTTCCCGATATCTTCCAGGGCTTTGCGGACAGCTGCTTTTTCCGGCATCGCCATCCGGTCCGTGCCGGTGCTGAGGTTATACATAAACACGTGCTCCTTCCCGTCCCGGTTGAGCAGTTTACGGGCGGCAATGGCTACGGCCGAGGATAAATCCGTGGCGTCCTTGGCCGCATATTTTAAATCCATCTCATTACCTTTATAATCACTCACCCCCACCATCAGGGCAAATAAACGTGGCGCTTCGGCTGAGGCTTTGGCCTTTTCTTCATTGATAATAAGTCCGCGCGATGAAATACTGTTGCCCCTGATATAGGCTTTTACTGATACCTGGTTATTCTGCCCGCTGAGCAACAGGTTCTGTACCGAAGCGCGGGGTATATTCAGTTCATAATTGTCGCCCTGTTTCTTCAGTTGTTCCGGCGTGTATCTTTTTACTTCAATGCCATTGATAATTAATACCGTTTCTCCTAATCCGCCCCGGCGGGGTTGTATACTAAATGAATAACTGGCCGCGGTGGATTTATTTTCCACCAGCGGACTCAGCCCGCAAAGATCCAGTTCCGACAGTTTTTTTGTCTGCACGGTTTCGTTTTGCATAATCCGGCTCACCAACCCGGGTACCCACAACTGGTCTTTCAGGCTTTCAAGTTCAATGATCTCTTTGCCACAGGTAAAATAGAGATACTTGCGGGCGGCTTCCGTTCCGTCGTAACGGCCCTGGTTATCCATGACGAGATAATCATTTTCCCCGGCGATAAAATGGGTATAGACCAGCTGACCGGTCTGCTCTTCATATACATTTAATGTCCCGTTGCTGGATACGATAAACCGGTTTGTCCCTTTCATAAAATCGGCATGATCGCCTTCGTAACGACCCAGACAGCGCCCATCCGCCACCCGCCAAAGCAGGAAATACTGGGAATGATCGGATAGCAGGTATTGCTGACCGGGAGAAAGGAGTATACGCCGGTACCGGATGATGCGATCACCCGGACATTCTTTTCCCGGTGTGAAGAAAGGTTTCTTTTTCCCTGTACCCATTTCCATTTCAGTCACCCGCATACTGGTATCGGCCACCAGCAAACGTCCCGCTGCTTCATCCAGCCAGGTGGCCCGGTAGGTACCGGGATCGCCCATTGAATAAGCTTCTTTACGCAGACTGGTATCACCCGGTTGCAGCTGAAATACTTTCATCGTTTTATCGGCACAGAGGAGGTACTGGTCATCGGGACTGAAGAAAAAATCGGGCGGATTGCGGCTGCTCAATGAAAAACGGTTGATCAGCCGGGCATCCGTTGCAGAATAAACATAGAGGATATGATCATCGGCTTCTGCCACATATTTTCCGGAAGGACTGAGTACCGGCCGGGAAAAATAACCCGTAGTTGTGGAACGGGTGCTGCGGGTGCCTGTGGTAAAATCAATAACGGATAGCGTTTTGCCTCCAAAACTCACAAGACGGTTTCCGTCACGGCTCAATATCAGGAAACTTTCCAGCAAACCCGCATCGGCTTTTGAATCGGCAAGCAGCTTCCCTTCCGGCAAACGCCAGACTTTAATGCGGTTATCCGTGGCCGTTGTAATTAACAGGGAATCTCCTTTACTGAATACGGCAGCCGTGGCCCAGTCGCTGTGCCCATTAATATTCAGGGTCAGTTTGCCGGTCAGCAGATCAATCACTTTGATCCGTCCATCGCGGTAAGTGCTGGCGGCAAAGCGGTTGTTGTTGGACAGGGTTACAGAAACAATTTTTTCATTGTGTATACCAAAATTATAATTCCGTTTGCCGGTTTTCAGTTCCCAGCTGCTGAGATCATTATCATAGGATCCCAGAATAATCTTACCGGTTTTTTCCGGCAAGGAAAGAAAATAGATATCATCCGTATGTCCTTCCAGCACCTGCAGTTGTTTCCCGTCAGGGTAACTCCATATCCGGGCCGTATTATCAAAAGATGCGCTCACCAGTTTTTTCCCATCGGCTGTAAAACGGATTTTGGTTACCCAATCCGTATGTCCGTTGAAAACACCGAGGGTCTTGCCGGTCTGCCGGTCCCAGCGGCGGATGCTGTTATCATTGGCGGCCGTGGCAATTGTTTTTCCATCGGGACTGAACTGTGCATCAAAGACCGAATTTGTATGGCCTTCATAAAGTACAAGGGGTTGCCCGGTTTCAATATCCCACAAGCGGGCTGTATTGTCCCAGGATCCGCTCAGTATTTGTTTGTCATCCGGCGACAGCTCAATACTGTGTACTTTCTGTTTATGTCCTTTCAGGGTCAGTCCGGGTTTATTGTCCAGTGGTATTGTATATATATTATTCCCCGCTGCCAGGGCCAGCCAGGGAGAATGGGCGGCAAATACCAGTGCGGCAGAAAACCCACCCCCGGTGTTCACGGTTCTTTTACTGGTCCAGGAAGCTATATCCCATAAAATAACAGTCCCGCTCTGATCCGCAGAGGCCAGCCATTTCCCATCCTGCCGCACGGTAACCAGACTGAGTGCAATTGTATGACCGGTCAGCGTTTTCACCAACTGGCCTGATTCCAGGTCCCATACTTTCAGGTTTTGATCCATGCTGCCGGATATGATGTAATGATTATCCGGGGTGATGTCGAGGTCGGTAACTCCTTCATGATAAAAAGACCGGATCAGTTTGCCGGTGACAATATCCCAGCACTTTACCATCCCGTCCATATCAGCGCTGACGGCATAGTGGCCGTCCGGGCTTGTTTTCATAGACTCAAGCTTATTGGTACTGGCTACAGGCAATACCAGGCTCGGCTGCTGGGCAGCTATCCGGATGGACAGGGAACACACAAAAAACAGGGAAAGGATCAACCGGATGTACATGGGAAAATTTTTGAAAAAATAGTGAATAAAGCGGCATGAAACACTACCCTTGACAGGGTAATTTGATGAAAACAACAGGCCGCCGGCAGAAAAAAAACAGTCATTTCCGGAAAAATAATCCAAAAAATATTAGTTTTTTCTTGCTAAATGTTTTAGTTTTGAATGTTAATTAGTTTTTACACCTGCGGAACCCGGTTCCGCTAATTTTGAAAAATGGCAAAACAAGAAAAATCAACAGATATGTCAGCAAACTCCGAAAAACTGAAAGCGCTCAAGCTTACTATGGATAAGATTGAGAAGGATTATGGCAAGGGAAGTGTGATGATGATGAATGAACGGGCCGAAGTAGAACAGGAAGTTATTTCCACCGGATCCATCGGCCTCGATGTGGCCCTGGGTATCGGCGGTCTTCCCCGTGGTCGTGTGGTTGAAATCTACGGACCAGAATCCTCCGGTAAAACCACCATTGCCACCCATGTGATTGCCGAAGCGCAGAAGAAAGGCGGGATGTGCGCGTTTATTGACGCGGAGCACGCATTTGACAGCAACTATGCCAAGAAACTGGGTGTGGATGTGGACAATCTGCTGATTTCTCAACCAGATTACGGCGAACAGGCCCTGGAAATTGCCGATCGCCTGATTCTTTCCGGTGCACTGGATGTAGTAGTAATTGACTCTGTGGCTGCCCTGGTACCCAAGAGTGAACTGGAAGGTGAAATGGGTGACAGCAAAATGGGTCTTCATGCCCGTCTGATGAGTCAGGCCCTGCGTAAACTGACAGCCACCATCTCCAAAACAAATACCATCTGTATTTTCATCAACCAGCTCCGTGAAAAAATCGGGGTGATGTTTGGAAATCCGGAAACCACCACCGGTGGTAATGCCTTAAAATTCTACGCCTCCGTGCGGCTTGATATCCGTCGTACCCAACAGGTAAAAGACGGTGATGAAGCCATCGGTAACCACGTAAAAGTGAAAGTGGTGAAAAATAAAGTCGCCCCTCCTTTCCGTGCGGCAGAATTCGATATCATCTTCGGAGAAGGTATTTCCAAAAACGGTGAAATCATCGATATGGGTACCGAACTGGGTGTGGTGCAGAAAAGTGGTAGCTGGTACAGTTACAATAATGATAAACTGGGGCAGGGTCGTGACTCTGTAAAACAACTCCTGGTGGACAATCCCGAACTGGCCAAGGAAATCGAAGGCAAGATCCGGGAGAAGATCAAGGAAATGCAGGCTGTATAAGCCATATTGTCTATTAGTTTAATGGGTTAGTAAGTGTGGGGCTGTATCATTGATACGGCCCCTTTCATTTCTGCATATCTCGCAATTAAGTTGCTTAAAATCAGAGCATAAACTATTCTTTCCGGTCACAACTCCCCGGCATTCCTGCTTTCTTCACAAAAAATTTACATTTAAAAAACACTATTCAATGTTTAAACATTGTATATTTGTTTTCCGGTTCGCAACCATCCTGCAGGCCGGATCGTTTAAGCAACAGTATGACACAAACAACTTCCCATAGAAACCCTGTTCACCTGCTGGCGGCCGCCGCCCTGCTGGTTTCCTTTTTCCTTCCCTGGGTAAAATGGGAGGACAGTAAACTGGCTGGTATGGAATTTCCTGCCGGTAATTTCTTTTCAGTTTCAGCCGATAAGTTCGGTCTGGATAATCCTTACCCGCAATTCAGTTTTACTTTCTACCTGTTCTGGCTGATTCCGTTATTAACCTTACTGGCCGCATTGCTTCATATAAAAGAGAAAAAAGCCGGGACCCCCGCGGTAATCGCCGGTATGCTGTCACTTTCCCTGGTAACAGTTTATGCCGTATTCAGCAATACCCTGGTTGACCTGGGTGTAGCTACTAAGCTGCAACCCGCTCTTTATATACAGGCAGCAGCGGCTATCTTGTTTATCATAACCAGCCGTACTGTATCCCCGTTTTTAAAAATCCTTTTTATACTGGCTGGTCCTTTGCTGACGTATGGCAGCTTTCGTTATATCAGTCATCAACTTGAAAATTCCACATTCTCCAGTACCAAAAATGAAAAACCCGCGTATACCGTAAACGCGGAAGAACTGATACAGGAATTTATCAGCACCGATAGTGCAGCCAACGCAAAATACACGGATAAGATCCTGGTGGTAAACGGCATGATCTCCGAACTGGAAGCGGTTGACAGTACCGTAAACGTAAAATTCACCGACAGCACAACCGGTTCTTATGCCATTTTTGATTTCCAGGCAGAGGATGTGGCGGCGGCTAAAAAACTTACAGCCGGTGAAACCGTATCCATAAAGGCTTCCTGCAGCGGGGGTATTTTCAGCCGCCTGCGCCAGGCCACAGTAATCTCATTTAAACGTTCCGCTATTAATAAATAAAATGTCAACAAACCAAACAAAAACAATAAACATGAAAAAAGTATTCCTGATCCTTTCACTGGTAACCATTTCCACCTCCATTTTTGCCCAGGTGAAGAAAACAAGTTCAGCTACCGTTTCTTTCGATGCCACTACCCCGAAAGACGCCTTACCCAAGGCCGATAACAAAACTGTAGTAGGTGAACTGAACACCAAGAACGGCCAGATCGGCTTTGAAGCCACTGTAAAGAATTTCGCTTTTACCAACGAGATGATCCAGGATCATTTTAACGGTGAAAAATGGCTGAACTCTGCCAAATTCCCCACATTCACTTTCGTAGGTAAAATCAGCGACCTGTCTAAAGTAAAATTTGACAAACCTGGTACCTACACTGTACCAGTAAACGGCGAACTGACTGTAAAAGATGTTACCAAACCCGTAAGCACAACCGCTACGATCGAAGTGGTTGCCGGTGGTGCCATCAAAACAAGTGCTTCTTTCACCATCAAACTGGCTGACTACGGAATCACCGGTGCGCCTATTGATGCCGGTAAGATCGCCACAGAGCCTAAAATCACAGTAAGTGCAGAATTGAAATAAGGCAATTACATTGTTCTGACATAAAAAAAATCCGGCTTCCTGAAATGGAGCCGGATTCTTTTTACCCGAAATAATTTAAAAACCGCGGAGGTCGTGGAGGAATACATATAAACCACCGCAGAGTCGCAGAGAGCGCGGATGAATACATATAAATCACCGCAGAGAATCGCAGAGAGCGCGGAGGAATACATATAAACCACCGCAGAGTCGCAGAGAGCGCGGAGGAATACATAAAAACCACCGCAGAATCGCAGAGAGCGCGGAGGAATACATAAAAACCACCGCAGAGTCGCAGAGAGCGCGAGGAATACATATAAAATCACCGCAGAGAGTCGCAGAGAGCGCGGAGGACTACAAGCAAACGGCCAAAGGCGTTTATTTATGTCTTCTATAATTTTCTCATACTAAGTGAATTTTCCACCCTATATTACTCTATTGCACTCTCTGTGTCTTTCTAACTATGTGTGAAAATAAATCTCACTTTCAACTCCAACTTTGCATACACAGAAATATAATAAAACACCGCGGAGAGCGCAGAGGAATACAAATAAACCGCTGAGACTACCTCAAAGATATTCTCTTATCTCCCCTCTAAGACTATTATTCCCCAGTCCATTCACCATTCTCCACTCACCATTCTCCACTCACCCCCATAACAGTCACCTCAAAAAAAAATCATACATTTCGTACATGAACATCCGCGAAATGAAAGACAAAAAAAACATCGCTCTCGTAGCCCACGATCACAAAAAGAAAGAACTCGTGGAATGGGCCGTCTACAATAAACAAGCCCTCAAAAAGCACCAGCTCCATGCCACCGGCACCACCGGCACCCTTTTAGCGAATGCCCTGACCCAGGATGTACATTGCTTTCTCAGTGGTCCGCTCGGAGGTGATCAGCAAATAGGCGCAGCTATTGCCGAAGGAAAAATCGATGTATTGATCTTTTTCTGGGACCCCATGGAAGCTCAGCCCCATGATCCTGATATCAAAGCCCTGCTCCGGGTGGCCGCCACCTGGAATATCCCCGTGGCCTGTGACCGTTCCACTGCGGATTTTCTGCTCACTTCCCCGCTGATGCACAGTGAGTATACCGCCATACTTCCTGATTATTCAGCTTACACAAAAAGAAAACTGAAATAAACCGGGCTTTTTTGTTGTACGGTTCATACAGCTGAAACAGGTTGATTAAATTGCAGTATGGCCTTTAAACTGCATAGTCCTTTCCCGCCTGCCGGTGATCAGCCCGCTGCCATTCAACAGCTGACAGAAGCGGTGACTGATGGCGAAAAATACCAGACACTATTGGGGGTAACCGGCAGTGGCAAGACCTATACAATTGCCAACCTGATCCAGAACACGCAGCGGCCTACACTTGTACTCACGCATAACAAAACCCTTGTGGCCCAGCTGTACGGAGAGTTCAGGCAGTTCTTCCCGGAAAATGCCGTGGAATATTTTGTCTCGTACTACGATTATTACCAGCCCGAAGCCTACCTGCCTGTTACGGATGTCTATATTGAAAAAGACCTGAGCATAAACGAGGAACTGGATAAACTCCGCCTCCGGGCCACCACCAGTTTGCTGAGCGGCCGGCGGGATATTATTGTGGTGGCATCCGTCAGTTGTATTTATGGAATGGGAAACCCGACCGATTATGAAAACGGGATTATCCGGATCAGCAAGGGAGATCAGGTTTCCCGGCAGGCTTTCCTGCATGCACTGGTAAACTCATTATACAACCGCACCACACTTGAATTCAACCGGGGCACATTCCGTGTAAAAGGTGATACTGTGGACATCAACCTGCCCTATGTGGATTTTGGTTATCGTATTACATTCTTCGGCGACGAAATTGAGGAAATAGAAAGTATAGACGTGGTTACGTCCAAACGCATCGCCAAAATGGAAAATGCCGCTATTTTCCCTGCCAATCTCTATGTAGCCCCGAAAGATATTTTACAACAGGTGCTTTACGAAATACAGGATGAAGTAAATGCACAGGCGGAGTATTTTAAACGGGAAGGAAAATATATAGAAGCTCAACGTCTGTCTGAACGGGTGAATTATGATATTGAAATGATCCGTGAACTGGGTTATTGCAACGGCATTGAAAACTATTCCCGCTTTTTTGACCGGCGTAATCCCGGCACCCGGCCTTTCTGTTTACTGGATTACTTCCCGAAAGATTTCCTGATGGTGATTGATGAAAGCCACCAGACGATTCCGCAGGTAAGCGGCATGTATGGTGGTGACCGCAGCCGCAAACTGGTCCTGGTAGACTATGGTTTCCGGCTGCCTTCCGCCCTCGATAACCGGCCACTGAATTTCCATGAATTTGAATCACTCACCAACCAGGTTGTGTTTGTATCTGCCACGCCGGATGACTATGAACTGGAGAAATGCGGGGGGGTAGTGGTGGAACAGGTGGTTCGTCCCACCGGTCTGCTCGACCCGCCGATTGAAATCCGTCCCAGCGTTAACCAGATTGATGACCTGCTGGATGAAATAGATAAGCGGGTGAAAATGGGTGACCGGGTACTCGTGACCACGCTGACAAAACGGATGGCGGAAGAGATGGACAAGTACCTCCACAAGATCAATATTAAATCCAAGTATATCCACAGTGAAGTAGATACACTGGAACGGGTGGAGATATTAAGGGAACTGCGGCTGGGTAAAATTGATGTGCTGGTAGGGGTAAACTTACTGCGGGAAGGACTTGATCTGCCCGAAGTATCACTTGTAGCTATTCTGGATGCCGATAAGGAAGGATTTCTCCGAAATGAAAAATCGCTGACACAGACCGCAGGACGTGCGGCCCGGAATGTGAACGGACTCGTTATTTTCTACGCCGATAAAATGACGGACAGTATGCGGAAAACCATTGATGAAACCACGCGCCGTCGTGAAAAACAGATCGCGTATAATATCGAACACGGGATCACCCCGAGAACCGTCATCAAATCCGCCAAAGATGTATTTGCCCAGACTTCGGTGCTTGATATTAAAGGCTATGATCCGGCTGACCCGAATGCCATTGCGCCTGACGGAGAACTGGTAACAGTGGCCGCCGAGGAACAGGCTGAATATAAAACCATTCCCCAACTGGAAAAAGCGTTGGGTAAAGTGAAAAAAGAAATGGAAAAAGCCGCCCGCGACCTGGATTTCATGGAAGCCGCAAGACTAAGAGACGAGATGTTTATGATGCAGAAAAGGCTTGAAGAAATGAAAGCCTGAGAAGCCCGCCCGTCTTCACGTAGCTGCGACGGGATTCAAATGCAGAAAGAGCAGATGAATGCATACGGCAGTGCTCGTAAATTTACGATACCCCTCCACGTATTACTGCCCTATTTACATAGAATCATTGACCAAAACTTTGTACGGGGCAACGGCGCGGTATATCTTAGCACTGTTATCCGAGAAACCAATTTATTTAAAATCCAATACATCTATTATGAAAAGACGCGTTCGTAAAATCGCCAATTTCTTTGCCTTTAACCTTTTGTTCTTCGCGCTGTACCTGAATTTCATTCACAGGGATCAGGCTATTGCCACTACCGCACCTGTAAAATCTTCTACTGAAGCATTCAGCGGTACGGTTATGGTAGATAATACCACATCACAGGATAAGAAAATTGAACCGGCTGTAGCAGTAGTTACCAAAGAACAAAAACCCGTTGTAAAGACAGAAGACAATACGGCTCTTCGTCTTTCTATCAACTAAGTCACATAGCAGCGTTAACATTTATAAGCAAAAAAGAACCGGCTTCCGCCGGTTTTTTTTATTTGGCCCCTGGCCCCTTCGGTTCCTGGTTCTTTTCACTTTCCCTTACCTTAGAGCCATGGATAAACGTGTATTTCTCCTCGACGCCTTTGCCCTGGTGTTCAGGGCCTATTATGCCCTGATCCGCAATCCACGGCTGACCTCCAAAGGCAAAAACACCAACGCCCAGTTTGGCTTTACCAATGCCCTGGTAGAGCTGATTAACAAACAAAAGCCCTCCCACATGGCGGTATGTTTTGATACCTCCGCCCCTACCGAACGGCATACCGACTTTGCAGACTATAAAGCCAACCGCCAGGAAACACCGGAAGATATTCTTCTGGCCGTACCTGATATCAAGAAAATTATTGAAGGGTTTAATATCCCGATTATCTCCAAAGACGGATTTGAAGCGGATGACGTGATTGGCACACTGAGCAAGCAGGCGGAGAAAGCCGGTTATGAAGTGTATATGGTGACGCCGGATAAAGACTACGGGCAACTGGTGTCTGAAAAAGTTAAAATCTATAAGCCCGCTTACCAGGGCAGCGACCCGGAAATAATGGGGCCTGAAGAAGTCTGTGCCAAATGGAATATTAAAGACGTAAGCCAGGTGGTGGATATGCTGGGGATGATGGGTGATGCCGTGGATAATATACCCGGTATTCCCGGAGTGGGCGAAAAGACAGCGGCTAAATTCCTTGCCGAATACGGTTCACTGGAAAATACCCTGGCCAATGCCGATAAGATCAAGGGAGCCATGGGGGAAAAAGTAAAGAAGGGTATGGAAATGGCCGTACTCTCAAAAAAACTGGCCACCATTATCACCAATGTGCCGGTGGAGTTTCACGAAGAAGATTTCAAACTGAAAGAATGGAATAAAGAGAAGCTGACAGAAATTTTTGCCGATCTCGAATTCCGCACCCTGGGCAAACGCCTGCTGGGAGAAGAATTCAGTGCCGGCGGACCCGCTGCGGGCAACACATCAAAAGAAATACCACAGGGGGTGCAAACCGATCTGTTCGGCAATATCATTGAGGCACCGGCGGCAAAACCGGCTGTTTCCGCTGACAATGAAGAAGGTTCCTCCCTGAGTGTGGAACATAATATCCATAACACAGCACACGAATATTTGGCGGTGGAAGGGGAAGCGGCCATTAAAAAACTGGTGACGAACCTGGCAAAACATAAAGAAATTTGTTTTGATACAGAAACCACCGGCATTGATGCCAATGAAGCAGAACTGGTGGGACTCAGCTTCTCTGTAAAACCCGGGGAAGCCTGGTATGTACCCTGTCCGGCTGATCAGTCTGCTGCAAAGGAATTACTGGCGTATTTCGTTCAGTTGTTTTCGGATCCGGAAAAAATCTGGATCGGACAGAACACCAAGTATGATCTGCTTTTATTGAAATGGTATGGCATAGAACCGGCGGGAAATATTTTTGATACCATGCTGGCGCATTATGTGATCGAACCGGATGGCAAACGCAGTATGGATCTGCTGGCAGAAAAATTCCTGGGCTATGAACCGGTGCATATTGAAGAACTGATCGGAAAAAAAGGAAAGACCCAGGGCACCATGCGGGATGTGGAAATTGAAAAAATTAAAGAGTATGCAGGAGAAGATGCGGATATCACGCTGCAACTGAAACAGGTCTTCACCCCCATGCTGAAAGAGAAGGAAGTGGAAAAAGTGTTTAATGAAGTGGAGAACCCGTTGGTGAAAGTGCTGGTGGATATGGAATATGAAGGGATTAAAGTGGATGTGGATTTCCTGAATGACTATTCGAAGGAACTGGAGAAAGACGCAAAGACCGCAGAAGAAAGTGTCTATAAACAGGCGGGTGTACGGTTTAACCTGGCTTCCCCCAAACAACTCGGTGAAGTATTGTTTGATAAACTCAAACTCGATCCGTCTGCTAAAAAAACAAAGACGGGCCAGTATCAGACGGGTGAAGATGTGTTATTAAAACTGGCGGCCAAAGGCGGCCATCAGATCGTGGATGATATCCTGACTTTCCGCGAACTCACCAAACTCAAATCCACGTATGTGGATGCGTTACCGCAACTGATCAATTCAAAAACGGGACGGGTGCATACCACCTATGGACAGGCGGTGGCGGTAACCGGCCGGCTGGCCAGCAATAACCCCAACCTGCAGAATATACCGGTACGCACCGACCGGGGAAAGGAAATACGGAAAGCCTTTGTACCCCGTGATAAAAATCATATTCTGCTCTCCGCCGACTATTCACAGATTGAACTGCGTATTGTAGCGGCCATCAGTGCGGATCCGAATATGTGCCAGGCGTTCAAGGACGGTACCGATATCCATACAGCCACGGCTGCCCGGGTATACAATGTGGGTGTGGATGAAGTGACAAAGGAAATGCGGTACAAAGCCAAGAGTGTGAACTTCGGTATTATTTACGGACAGGGGGCGTTTGGCCTGGCGGATAACCTGGGCATCTCCCGCACGGAAGCCAAAGAAATCATTGATAACTATAAAAAAGAATTCCCCGGTATTCAGCAGTACATGGACAATACCATCAATGCCGCCCGTGAACTGGGTTATGTGGAAACACTGATGGGCCGGAAACGCTGGTTACGCGATATCAATTCTTCCAATTTCACGGTACGGGGGTTTGCCGAACGTAACGCTATCAACTCCCCGATACAGGGTTCGGCCGCGGATATGATCAAGCTGGCCATGCAGAAAGT
>Ga0075163_10003105_pt1 | contig 22373 bp, 14 predicted proteins | sample JI1023141ADNA_FD_71478 | JGI IMG/M metagenome (GOLD analysis project Ga0075163, IMG submission 71478) | Wastewater effluent complex algal communities from Wisconsin, to seasonally profile nutrient transformation and Carbon sequestration -... | ecosystem: Engineered > WWTP > Effluent > Algae... | reverse complement strand
GGACCGTGCATGATGACCACCCGCCCGCGCCCTCCGCCGCCCGGGGGCCCCATCCGGCGCGTGATGGCCCGGGCCACCAGCCGGCGCACGGGCCCGATGAGCAGCAGCGCCCCCAGGGTGTCGGTGATGAAGCCCGGCAGCAGCAGCATCACCGCCGCCAGCGCCACCAGGGGCCCCTCGAGCACGTCGGCGTGGGTGGGCCCCTGGCCTTGCAGCTGGAGCGTCCGGACCCGCTGCAGAGACGCCAGCCCCTGGTCGCGGGCGGCCATGAGGCCGATGACCCCGGTCAGCAGCACCAATCCCAGGGTCTGCATGGTGCCGATGTGCTGGCCCAGCTCGATCAGCAGCGCGAACTCGGCGACGCCCAGGCCAATGACGAGGAGGAGGATGGTTCCGCAGCCCATGGGCGCAGTCTATCAGGGGAAGAGGGCGGTGTGGCGAAGTCCGGTGTCCTCGGGCAGGCCGGCCATGAGGTTCATGCACTGCACCGCCTGCGAGGCCGCGCCCTTGCCCAGGTTGTCGATGACCGACTGCACCACCAGCAGGTCCCCGGCGGCGAACAGGCCGATCTGGCAGCGGTTGGTACCGCGCACATGGCGGGTATCCGGGTGCTGGCCGGCGGGCAGCACCGTGACGAAGCCCTCGTTTTCATAGGCCTTTTCGTACACCGACCGCACCTCGGCCAGGGTCGTACCCGCCTTGAGCCGCAGGTACACCGTCGCCAGGATCCCGCGGTTCATGGGGATGAGGTGGGGCACGAAGTGCACCCGCGCCCCCCCCAGGGCCCGGCTCATCTCGGGGGCGTGGCGGTGGTCGAGGGTCTTGTAGGCGTGCAGCCCCTCGCTGGTCTCGGGGAAGTGGGTGCCCGCGCTCGGATCGCGGCCGGCACCACTCACCCCCGACTTGCAGTCGGCGATGATCTCGCCCTCGATCAGGCCCGCGTCGAGGGCGGGCCCGGTGGCCAGGATCACGCTGGTGGGGTAGCAGCCAGGGCAGCCCACCAGCCGCGCGCCCCGGATCCGCGCGCGGTTGCGCTCGGGCAGGCCGTACACCGTGTGGGCCAGCGACTCGGGGTGGGCGTGGGCGCCGTAGATGCCCGCGTAGGTGGCCGGATCGTCGAAGCGGTGATCAGCGCTGAGATCGAGCACCCGGGCGGGGGCCCCGCGATCGCTCTCGGCCAGCAGGGCGGCAGCGAAGGTCTGCGCCGTGCCATGCGGCACCGCCAGGAACACGAAGTCGGCCTGGGCCGCCGCCCGGGCGTCAAAAGCCTCGACGGGGGGCAGGGCCACCCCGGCAAAGGAGGGCAGCGTGTCGGCCAAGGGCTTGCCCGCAGCGGTTTTGCCATACAGTCCGCATACTTCCACCGACGGGTGGGTGTGCAGGAGGCGCAGGAGCTCGGCGCCGGTGTAGCCAGCGGCGCCGACGAGGGCGACTTGAAGCGTGGACATGGTCATCCTGCGGGCGCCTGGGCGCCGACGATGTGGGGGCTGGAGGGAATGTGGGCCGGTGGTACCGCGTAGGTGAGCGGCGCCACCAGAGCGTGGAAGGGGGAGGCCGGGGCGTCGGGCCGCTGGGAACCCACGCCCGGCATGGCGGCTAGCGCTTGCTGAACTGGAACCGCTTACGGGCGCCGGCGCGACCGTACTTCTTGCGCTCCACAGCGCGGGCGTCGCGGGTGACGAACCCGGCGCGCTTGAGGGGGCCACGCAGCTCGATGTTGAAGAGCATCAGAGCGCGGGTGATGGCGTGGCGCACGGCGCCCGCCTGGCCGGTCTGGCCGCCGCCAGACACGTTGACGAGCACGTCGAACTGCCCGGTGTTCTGGGCCAGCTCGAAGGGCTGCATGATCTGCATGCGGCTGGTGGCGCGGGGGAAGTAGTCCTCGAAGGTCCGACCGTTGACCGTGATGGAGCCCGTCCCCGGGCGAAGATAAACACGCGCCACCGAGGTCTTCCGGCGACCGATGGCGTGCCACTGCTCAGGCTGCTGAACCAACTCTCACTCCGTTGTGCCGAGGGCGCCGGGTCAGGGGGCCTCTGCCCACAAGACCGCGATTGACCCCTTTCGGGGGGTTGGCGGGCGCCCGCCGAATTTGAAACTGCGCCCCGTCGCGCTGGCGACGGGAGAAAATCTCAGAGAAACCAGACACTTGCACCCAAAGCACTGCCGTCTGGACCTCAGTCCAGGGACAGGACCTCGGGCTTCTGGGCCGCGTGCGGGTGCTCAGGTCCGTCGTAGATCTTGAGCTTGCGGAGCTGCGCACGGCCGAGGGGGCCGGGCTGGATCATCCCCTTCACCGCGTGCCGCACGATGCGGTCGGGGTGAATGGCGACGAGCTTCTCCGCAGTGATGCTCTTGATCCCGCCGGGAAAGCCGCTGTGGCGGTAGTAGACCTTCTGGGTCCACTTCCGGCCGGTCAGGTGCAGGCCGCGGGCATTGATCACGATGACGAAATCGCCGTCATCGATGTGGGGCGTGTAGGTGGCCTTATGCTTGCCACGCAACACGTCGGCGATGCGGGTGGCGGCACGCCCGAGGGTCTTCCCCTCGAGATCCACCAACCACCAGCGCCGCGTCGCCTGGGCTTCGGCGACGGGAGTGGAGCGCGTGTACATTCCCAAAACAACCTCGGTCGGACGGTCCGCAAAAGTGCGGACGATAAACAGGGCGAGCGATTATAGCCGGATGTTCGCCGATTGCAAGGTACATGGATCAGCCGCCTCGGGATCCCGGAGCCGGCTGGGAAGTGATCGCCGATCACGACCCTGCACGACCCCCGTCCCCCCCGCTACGGACTTCGCCGCAGCGGTCAGAATCGGCGGCGTCCCTTGCCGTAGCGCTTCTGGATATTGGGGTGCAGCAGCGCCCCCCCCATGCCGATGGCCGCCACCCCCCACACCGCGAGGAGGCTGCCGGAGAGCCACTCGGGGAGGGGCTGAAAGCCCAGGAAAATCAGGTAGATGGCGTTCAGGGCAAAGGTACCCAAGCCCAAGAGCCAGGCCCAGCGGCGATCGGCGAAGAGGGATCCACCGGCCACCAGCCAGAGGGCGCCCAGCACGGGGAGCAGGCCCCCCAGGCGGGTGGCTCCCAGCACCACGGCGGCCAGGCCGCTGGCGGCGGCGAAGAGGCCGGCGATGGGCAGGATGAGGGGTGGGGCGCCCTGGGCGCCGGCCGCGGGCAGGCCCAGGCTCTCCTCGATGGCGAAGATGCCGGTGGTCGGCAGATCGTCGGCGGTCTCGTCGGCGGCCGGCCGGCGCGGCGCCGTGGGTGCCGGGAAGTCGGCCGCCGGGAAGTCGGCCGCCGCCGGGCGCTCGTCGAAGCGCGGCTGCGGGCGCCGCGACGGGCGCTCCTCCACCACACTCTGCGGGCGCTGGGAAGGCCGCTCCTCCACCACGCTCTGCGGGCGGCGCGACGGGCGCTCCTCCACCCCCTGCGGGCGGCGCGACGGGCGCTCCTCCAGGCTGGGTCGCCGGGAGGGGCGCTCTTCGACCTGCTGGTGCAGGCGATCGGCGGCCTCGGCGGCGGCCAGCGCGGCCTCGGCCTCGGCGGCGGCCCGCTCGGCGGCGGCGACCTTGGTGGCGGCTTCGGCGCGGGCGCGATCGGCAGCGCGCTCGGCGGCCCGGCGCTCTTCGTCCTCTTCCTGGCGAGCGGCCTCTTCGGCGCGCAAGCGCTGGGCCTGCCACGCCTCTTCGGCCTGGCGCGCTTCGGCCTGAGCCTGGGCCTCGGCGCGGCGGCGCTGTTCCTCCCAGGCATCCGCAGCCGAAGAAGTGAGTGAATCCGGTGGGTTGCCTCGTCTTTCGGCTGCGGAAGCGGGCCTTTCCGCCGGCTCGCTCTGCTTCGCAACCGCTCGCCGGGATGCATCGGCCGGGCGGCGGGCCTCTTCGGCGCGGCGGCGCTGCTCCTGCCACAGCCGCTCTTCTTCGGCCTGCTGGGCCTCCTGCTCGGCGCGGCGGCGCTGCTCCTGCCATAGCCGCTCTTCTTCGGCCTTCTGCTGGGCCTCCTGCTCGGCGCGGCGGCGCTGCTCATGCCACAGCCGATCTTCCTCGGCCTTGCGCTTCTCCGCCTCGATGGCGGCGCGGCGGCGGGCCTCGATGCGGGCCTCTTCTTCCGCCTTGCGGGCCTGCTCGCGGCGGGCTTCCTCGGCGGCGCGCTCGGCGGCGCGGCGCTCGGCCTCTTCGGCCTGGCGACGCGCAAGTGCGCGGATTTCCTCTTCTTCTTCCTCGGCGCGGCGCGCGTCCTCTTCGGCCTGCAGCGCCGCCTGGGCCAGGCGGGCCTCCTCGGCCAGGCGCGCCGCTTCGAGCGCCTCTTGATCCTCGGCCTCTTCGGCCGCGGGGGCATCTTCGACCTGCCGGGTGCTCGCCTCGACGGCGGCCTGGGCGGTCATCTCCGCCAGGCTCTCGCGCAGCCGCTTCGGATCGAGGCCGGGCACCGCCGTCGGATCGGGCGCCTTGAGCACACCGGCGATCTGGCGCTCGTAGCCTTCGGCAAAGGCCGCCATGATGCGGGCCGCGGGGCCCTCGCCCTCGCCCTCCAGCACCTCGTTGATCTTGACCAGCATGCCCTCGTAGTCGCGGTAGACCTTCGTCCAGCCAAACCGGGTCGAGTGGCCATCGATGTAGAGCAGGGCGGCCAGGGCGAAGTGCTCGTCGGTCTCGAGCAGCCCCCCGTCCTGCACCCGGGGGCGGCCGCGGCGGCAGAGCTCGAGCAGATCACCCCGCGCCTCGTTGAGGTGCAGGTGCCCGGCCGCCACCAGGGCGTGCAGCAGGGCCACGGGCACCTCTTCCTTGCCGGTGGCGCGCCGGCGCTGGGTGCCCAGCCATAGGCGAGCCGCCTCACGCAAGGTGCTGTTTTCTCTGAGCTTTTCCAGGCCCGTCAGCGCCTTGGTGGGATCATCCAGGGTGCCGATGTGCTTCATCCAGCGGGCGAAGTCGACCGCCGGATCGGGGGCCGGCGTGGGCTCGGGTGTGGGCTCGGGCTCGGGCGTGGGCTGGGGGGCGGCGGCCAGGGCCGCTTCGAGGGCCGCCGAGGCCAGCTCGATGGTGGGATCCTCGGGGGGCGCCTCGATCTCTTCGGTGATGAGCTGGGGTGCCTCGGCCTCGTCCCCCACCGGAGGCACCCGCTGGATGGCGGTGGCGTCGTCGGCGGGGGGGGCGGGCTCGGCCACCGAGACGAAGCCCTCCATGCGCGCGGCGATCTCGGGCTCATCGGCCAGGGCGATGAGCCCCACCACCGACGCGGTGCCCAGAGTGTGGAGATCCCGCACCGAGCGGGTGCCCAGATCGAGGGCCCGCAGGCGGGATCCCTGGCCGTCGTTGGTGCAGAAGAGCAGGCGGCCCTGGGCCTCGTCGAAGCACAGCCCGCGGTGGCTGACCCCCTGCTTGCCATCGACGATGGCCACCGAGGCGCCCGACTCCACGTCGGTGAGCCAGACCTGGCCGTCGGCCGAGCAGGCCAGCAGCTCGCCGCCCCGCGCCACGCAGATCTCTTCGATGCGCAGGTGGCTGGGGCCCAGATCGGTGTGGGGCCGCACCCCCACGCGGGCCGTGCGCACCTGCTGGCGGGTGCCCCCCCGGGCCAGCCCCACCCAGAAGACCTGCTTGATGGCCCCACACCACGCCATCGACACCTCGGGCACCGCCTCGGCGCCTTCGGTCAGCGTGAGGGTCAAGCGCGAAGGCGCGCGCCCCTCCAAGAGGGCGGCCGACTCGCCGTCGCGATCGAGATCGAGCAGGCAGACCTCGTAGCCGCCTTCGAGCTGGGTCTTGCGCAGGTAGATGAGCTGCTTGCCGCCCTCGAGAAAGCGCACCTGCCGGCAGCCCAGGCGGGCCGGATTGCCGGCGCCTCCCAGGGGCTCCTCGCGCACGGAGTTGCCCGAAAAGCTGACTGAATACGCATAGATATCGGAGATGGGCACCCCATCCCAGGCGCCTTCCAGGGCGAGGCGGGTGCCGGTGTCGTCGAAGGTCGCATGGCCCACGCGCCACTTGGGATCGAGGGACTGGCGCAGCCAGCCCATGCCCGGGCGCTCCAGGTTGAGCAGCCCCACCCGCGTGCGCGGCCGGCCCCCCTGGGTGCCCCGCGAGGGCACATCCACCGCGACCCGCGCCGCTTTGGGGTGCACGCTGGCATGCAGCGGCAGGGGTTGCTCGGTGGCGAAGAGGAGGCGGCGTGCGCCATCCGACAGCCGCAGGGCGACGAGGCGGGCACCGCCGTCATCCACCTGCTCGACCACGATCCACTGCACCGGTGGAACCTCCGCCTTGTGGTGTCGGGGCGCATGTGGGCCGACCCCTGGCTCGAGCCAGCCGGCCCGCGCGCCTCGCGACACTTTGAGGGGCAGTATGGACCGGAGCGCACCCAGGCGCCAGAACTCCCGGCGTGGGGGTGATCAGGCCCCTAAGGGGCGGAATTGGGTGAAGAAGTCGGTGCAGACGGAGGTGCAGACGGGGGCGCAGACGGGGGCGCCGACACCACCGTGGCCGGGCCCGGGCGCTTGATCACCGGCAGCTTCGGCCGGGTCGGCCGCTTGGGCTTGGGCGCCTCCTTCCACGGGTGATCCTTGCGCAGGTAGAGGTTGAAGCGGCGCGTCGTGAAGCCCGGTGCCGGCCGGTACTCCTCGCGCAGCAGCTTACGGAAGTCCTTGAAATCCTTGTAGTCTTCGTTGTGGCTCACCACGATGAAGGTGGGCCGGTTGCGCCGCAGATCCTGCATCAGCGTCTGCTCGGCCTCGCCGTGGATGAAGCGCGTCTGGGCCGTCGGTCGCCGCCATGTATTGGTGAGGTTGGTGGTCAGCACCCCCATCACCTTGTAGTGCACGCTGGCCGCCAGCCGGTCGGCGTGGAAGTAGGCGGGCCAGCCCCAGCGCCCCCAGACCCAGATGGTGTCGGCCTCGGTGGTGTGGGTGCGGATGATGCGGCCGATGCGCTGCACATCGAGATCCACCGGGCGCTGGCGGATCTTGCGGATCTGGGAGAGCTCTCGCAGATCGGCCCAGGCCGCGGGCACCACCGGCCCCACCACCAGCAGGGCGGCCAGCGCCGTCTTCCACCACACCACCCGGCGGGCCCCCGCCCAGCGCAGCAGGGGGCCCCAGGGCAGCACCGCCAGCCAGAGTGCCACCGGCAGCATCTGCAGGTAGTAGCCCTTGAAGAAGCGAAAGCCGATGGCCAACCCCCCGAAAGAACAGACGAAATGCCCCACCAGGAAGACGCTGCGCACCGTCAGGCGCTCTCCGCGAGGGGTCCACACGGCCCCCAGGACCGCCAGCACCGAGGGCAGCGCCATGTATTCGATGAAGCCCAGGACCCCGTCCCACAGCCGCACCAGCTTGTCGCCCCCGTCGATCTCGGTCTGGGCGGCGTACTTCCAGCCGCCTTCCGAGAAGAAGAACGTGCGGATGAACGCCCCCGGCTCCCCCACAGCCAGGTAGTAGAACCCCAGCACGGAGAAGCCCGCCGCCAGCCCACCAAAGAGGGCCACCAGGCCACGCTTGCGCTCGACCCCGGGGGCCCAGCCGGTGGGGCGCGGCAGGGAGCGGGCGAGCAAGAGCCCCAGAAACAAAGGGAAAACCAGCCCCGCCGGGTGCTTCATCAGGGCGGCCAGCGCGATGAGGAACCCGCTGGCGAACCACCACCGCAGGCGCCCGGACTTGAGGGCCGCAATGCAGGCCACCGACGCCCAGATGTAGGGCGTGATCATCCAGGCCACATAGTTGATGTCGATGCTGTCGGTGATGGGCGAACACACCGTGTAGAGCAGCGCCGCCAGGAAGGCCGCCCTCCGAGATCCGGTGAGCAGCCGCGCCCCCAGCCACATGCCCAGCGCCGCCAGCAGGGCCCAGCCCGCCGCCACCTGCTGGAGGCTGGCGATGCTGCGGCCCAGCACCTCCCAGGCGAAGTACGCCAGGAAGAACGACGCCGGGGCCTTGTGCTCGTGGCTGTCGACCATGGGGATGAGCCCGTGGCGCAGCAGATCGGCGTTGTAGGTGATGCCGGCGGCGTCCTCATTGTGGAAGCCCTCGGTGAACATGCCGGGCCAGCGCAGCCAGATCCCCAGGGCGGCCAGGAAGAGCAACCCCGCGATCTCGATGACCAACGTGCTGCGCTTCACGAGGCCCTCCCTCGGCGGGTCGCCACCAGCTCCGCGGTGATGCTCACGGCGATCTCGGCGGGGGTCTCCGCCTCGATGGACAGCCCCACCGGGCAGCGCACCTGGGCGAAGGCCTCGGCGGAAAGCCCTTGCATTTCAAGACGTTTCTCGAACATCGCTCGCTTTCGACGGCTGCCGATGAGGCCCAGGTAGCGCCGCGGCGAGGCGGCCAGGAGGCGGATGAGTGCCTCGTCGAGGGGGTGGCTGTGGGTCATGACCACCACGAAGTCGTCGGGGGGCGGTGGGTGCGCGCGGGCGTGGTCTTCGGGATCGGCATCAACGACCTCTACCCCGGCCGAAAACCGGGCCCCATCGGCCCACTCGGGGCGCCCGTCCACCACCACCACCCCGAAGCCCGCCGCCTGCGCCGCCTCGGCCAGGGCCGTGCCCACATGGCCGGCCCCATAAATCCACAGCCGCGGCGTCGCTTCGTACTTCGTCAGCACCGCCACCATCCGCCCGCCGCAGCACATGCCGAGCTCGTGTACCAGGTGCACATCCACCACGGCGGTGCGCTCCGGGGCCGCCAGCAGGGCTCGGGCCGTCTCGACCACCCGCTGCTCGAAGGCCCCGCCCCCCACCGTGCCGGCGATGGCGGTGGCGGTGACGCCCATCGTGGCGCCCGCCAGCCGGGGGGTGGATCCGCCGGTGTCGGTGACCAGTGCGAGCACGCTGGCCTGACCCAGAGCCTCCCACTGGGCCATGTGCTTGAAAACACTCACGTTCTCAGTTCGCCGCCAGCATCGCGCGGTAGGCGGCCAGCAGCTTTGCCGTGGTGGGCCCGGGCGCCTCGAAGTGCTGATCGTCGATGCGGGCCACCGGCATCACCCCCCGCACCGCGCTGGTGATGAACGCCTCGTCGGCGTGTGCCAGATCCCCCACGGCGATCTCGTCCTCGCGCGCTTCCAGGCCCAGCCCGGCCGCCAGCTCCAGCACATGCTTGCGCGTGATGCCCGCCAGGATGCCCACATGCAGCGGCGGCGTGATCACCACCCCCTGCCGCACGATGAAGATGGTGCTGGTGCCCCCTTCGAGGACGCGGTCGCTGGGATCGACACGCAAGGCCTCGTAATAGCCCGCCTTTTCGGCCTCGGCCAGCGCCATCACCGCCAGCAGCCGGCTGCCACTCTTGGCGCGTGGATCGCTGCCCAGATCGCCGTTGTTGCGCTGCGGCGTGCGCACGATCTTGAGGGCGCAGCCCTGGGTATAGAGGTGCGCGGGCGGCAGGGAGAGGGGGGAACACACGATCACCCGGGTGGGCTCGCCGGCATCGGTGAGCGCCAGCCCCGCCTTGCCCGCCCCCCGCGAGACGATGATGCGAATCGTGCTCTCCCCCGGGATCTTGTCGAGCACCGCCTGCAGCCAGCCGCGCAGCACCTCGGGATCGATCTGGGGATCGAGGGCGATGCGCCCCGCCGACTCCCACAAGCGGGCGGCGTGCTCGGGCCAGAAGAGCGGCCGGCCATTGGCCGTGCGCAGCACCTCGTAGACCGAGTCACCGAAGAGAAACCCGCGATCAAACACCGAAATCCGCGCCTCTTCGGCGGGGGTGATGAGGCCGTTGATGCTCACCCAGGTCTGCATGGGGCTCCTTTGCGAAGGTCAGCTCTCGACCGTCAGCTTGCTCGGTGTCGGGCTCGGCAAGGCCGTGCGGGCCTGCTTCTTCACCAGCCGCCGCACACCCGACCGGATCAAGAGCCAGAAGATCGGCCCCGCCACGCGCAGGATGCGCAGGCCTGAGCGCTCATCCCCATAGATGGGGGTCACCGGCCGATCCACCACCCGCGCCCCCACCTCCCCCAGCTTGGCCAGCAGGTCGTTGGGAAAGCCGTAGCGCGGGTAGAGATCTCCCAGGGGCAGGCGGGCCAGCGCGGCGCGCCCCAGAGCAGTGTAGCCACACTGCGAGTCACGCACCCCCCGGTAACCACTGGAGAATTGCGTCATCCACGACAGCACCAGGTTGCCCAGCAAGCGCACCTTCGGCATGCGGCGCCACACCTCGGGGTGCCCCAGGCGGTCGCCCTTCACATAGTCGGCCACCCCCTCGACCAGGGGATCGAGCAGCCGCGGCATCTCGCTGGGATCCATCTGGGCGTCGGCCCCCACCACCACCACCGCATCGACCTCGAGGGCCAGCGCCCGGCGGTAGCCGGTCACGATGGCGCCGCCCACCCCCTGGTTGTGGCGGTGGCGGATGACCTCGAGGCGGGTCAGCTCGCGCCGTGAGCGGCCCACGGCTCTGCGCGTGCGGCCCCAGCGAGCGGCCACCCGCGCGGTGGCGTCGGCACTCGCATCATCCACCACCAGAATATGATCGACGAAGCCCGGCAGCCCCCCCAGGGTGACGGGCAGCAGGCGCTCTTCGTTGTGAGCGGGAATGACCACCGCGACACTCAGACCCCGGTACACGCGCGCCTCCGCATCGTCACGGGGGCTGGTCGTACTCGGATGGGCCGCGCGACTCAAGGGCGCCCCGCCACTTCCCTTGGGTATGGCCCACCCACCCGCTTGGCAGCGAGGCCCCCCGCCCCCTACCCTACGCCTCGAAAGCGAGGTGCCATGGCCCGCCTGTTTCTCGAAAATGGTCTTGAGATCAACGACTTCGACGCGGTGGCCACCGCCGCGGCCGCCCTCGGCATCACCCTGGTGCGCCGCCCGGTGCCCACCGACGCCCCCCTGCAGGCGCTGCTGGGCCAGGACGCCCTGACCCCGGAAGAAAACGCCCAGGTGCTGACCTCGATGGGTGACTTCATCACCCACGAGCAGGCCCACCACGGCGTCACCGCCTGGGATCTGGTGGTCTTGCACCCGGGCATCCCCGAGCTCGACACCAAGCTGGCCACCTTCGCCCGCCCCCACATCCACACCGACGACGAGGTGCGCTATGTGCTGGCCGGCGAAGGGGTTTTCGGCGTGGTCTCTCCCGACGGCCAGCAGGTCGAGCTGCAGGTGGATGCCCAGGAGTACATCCGCGTGCCCGCCGGCACCCAGCACTGGTTTCGCATGACCCCTCTGCGCCGCATCCAGTGCATCCGCACCTTTGCCGGCCCCCCTACCTGGGAGGCGGTGTTCACCGACACCTCCATCCGCCTGGGGCCGCTGGCGTAGGGGCGCCGGCGCACGAAGGAGCCATCAGGCCAACCCATTGACCTGATTGGCTTTTCTTGGTTTGCTCACGAGCAGTACGCATCCACAGCCGAAAAAGGGAGTGAATCCGGTGGGTTGCCTCGTCTTTCGGCTGCGGATGCTGACCCTGTGGCTCGCTCGCTCTGCTTCGCAACCGCGAGCTCGGTAGCCTCGGGGGAGTGGACGATCGCTGGGGGGCGGATGACCGAACAGATTCACCTGGCGGAGCTCACCGACGGACCGAGTGGCCTGCGCCGGCAGCTCGTGCGGGCGGTCCTCGAAGCAGGCGAAGGAGATGAGGGCCTCTTCTTCTCGGTGGCCCAGCTCTCCGACGGCACCCGAGTGCCCAACGAAGTCGTCACGATGCACACCCCCGGCGGGTACGAATTCTTTAGAGATCACGCGGAGTTCATGCCCGATCCCACCACCGCCCCCACCCGTGAGGCGGCCGGGTTCGTGGGCGTCCTGCCCATCTTCGGTTCCTGGGAGCAGTTCGAGCAGCGCACCTATACCCAGCGCATCGGCGAGCGCTTCGGCCTGTGCGACCAGGTGCGCATGCTGGCCTTCCACGGAGACCACTTCCTGGGCTGGCTGGGGGTCCTCCGGCGCTGCGGCGCGCCGCGCTTCTCGGCCAACAACCGCCGGCGACTGGCACCGCTGGTGAGCCAGGCCGTCACCCAGCTGGCCGCCGCCGAAGCCCTCGAGCAGGCCCACCTGCCCAAGGGACCGGGGTGGTTGCTGGTGTCACCCGAGGGCAAGGTGGAGCACGCCTCGGCCGAGGCCAGCCCCTGGCTCGGCCGAACGGGCTTTCGCGAGACCCTCGCCCGCACGGTGTGCAGCCTCGACCAGGGCCAGTCCGAGACCCGCCCCGTGCCCCTCCAGGCGGCCGAAGCCCTGTTCACCCGCATGTCGGGGCCTGGCGGCACGCGCTACCTGGTGTGTGTGAAGCCGGCCACCCGCCCCCGCCGCCACGCCCTGGCCGCCCTCTCTCCCATGCAGCGCCGCATCGCCGAGTTCATCGCCGCGGGCGTGCAGCGCGGCGAGGTGGCCTCCGAGCTGGGCCTGAGCCCCGAGACCGTGCGCAGCCATGTGCGCGTCATCCTCGAGCGGCTGGGGGTGGCCAACCGCCTGGAGCTCGCGCGGCTGCTGCAAGAGGAGAGTGGTCGCCTGACCCCCTGAAGACATCCGTCAACATCCGCACGCACCATCCCCCCTGCGGGGGATGCCGCCGACACATGCACTTCCCTACCCTCACGCACAGTCACCGCCCACTGGCGGCGCGCCCCCGGGCGCAGAGCTTCACCCGGCCCCGCCGGGACACGATGTGGAGGATGAGATGGGGATGATTCACAAGGGCCTGCTCGCCGCCGTGTGTCTGGTGCCGCTGACGGCGGGTGCGGTGGATGGTGTCATCGAGATCAACCACGCCCGCGCCCTGGCGGGGGGTGTCACGCCGGGGGATGCGCCGGGTTATCCGGTGACCATCACGCAGGCGGGCAGCTACCGGCTGACGGGCAACCTGACCCAGCCAGACCCCAACATCGTCGTGGTGCATGTCACCGCCGAGGGGGTGACCCTCGACCTCAACGGCTTCGCCATCAAGGGCTCGGCCAACTGTCGATATCTCGGTGGCGCCAACCTGACCTGCGACGTGCCGTTGGCCGGAAACGGCCATGGGGTCTTGGCAGAGGCCGACGGGGTCAACGTGACGAACGGATCCGTCATCGGGATGGGCGGGTCTGGCCTCCGCCTGCGAAGTGGTCATGCGTCGAAGCTGTATGTGGCCCACAACGCCGGAACTGGCGTCTACATGAGCGGCGTGGCGCAGGACATCGTTGCTTCTCACAACGCGCTCGGCGGCATCGGCGGCCCACAAATTAGTGCCTCGCTTGCACTCGTCGTCGTCAACGTCGTCGCAACCTACAACGGACAGGATGGCATCTTCCAGGTTGCCGTAGCGCGCAACGTGGTTTCCTCGTTCAACCAGACAGGCATCTCTACCGCCGGGTCGGTGGATGGTTGCCAGGTCACCGAAAACCGCGACGATGGCATCAATATCGTGGGGAGCTGGAGCGGCTGTTTCATCAGCGGAAACGCCGACCGTGCAATCTCCAGTGCGCTGCGCCCCCAAAACACCAGCTACTGCGACGGCGTCGGCTGCCCCTGAGTTCGCAACCCTCTGATTTTCCTGCTGATTTCTGACCGTCTCGGCGGAGGTGGGTGTGCGGACTCCATTCACATTGCGAGCCCTGGCGGGCGTGGCGCTGGTCGCCGCGCCCTCAGCCGCGACGCCGCTGGAAGGCATCGCCTGGTCCACCGACACGGCCGTCGACCTCGACGGGGTGCTGCTGCGGCCGGGCGAGGTGGTGCGCCTCTTTCAAGGCCAGCCCCTGGCCTTCATCGATCCCGGTCTCGAAAACATCAGCGATATCAAGGGCTTTCACCTCGATGCCGATGGCAGCTCCCTGCTGTCGGCCGCGTCGGCCTTCTTCTTTGAAGACGTGCTCGTCGAGGCCCGCGATGTGCTGCTGGTCACGCCCGATGGCAGCGGCGGGGTGCTCTTCGCCGGGGCCGAGAACGGGGTGCCCGACGGCATCGCCGTGGACGCCATCACCCGCGAGCCCAACGGCACCCTGCTGCTGTCGTTTGACGGCAGCTTCGTGCTGGGTGAGGTGGCCATCGAGGACGAAGACCTGGTGGCCTTCACCGAGTGGGGGCCGGTGGTGGCCTTCTCGGCGGCCGAGGCGGGCATCGACCCGGCGCTCGACCTGGACGCCGCCGATTTCCTGAGTGAATCCGGCAACTTGCTGTTCTCGTTCGACGGCAGCGGCGTGGTCGATGGCGTGGCCTTCGACGATGAAGACGTGCTGGAGTACGACCGCAACACCCTGGGCTGGCGCCTGGCGTGGGACGGCTCGGCCGCCTACGCCGGGCTGGCCGCCGCCGACGTGGACGCCCTGTTCGCCTGGGCCGCCGCCGACGCCGACGGCGACGGGATCTCGGACGCTGAAGAAGCGGCGCTGGGCAGCAACCCCGACGATCCCGACAGCGACGACGACGGGGTGCTGGACGGCGACGAGCTGGCCGCCGGCACCGACTTGATCGACGCCGACTCCGACGACGACGGCGCCTCGGATGGGCAAGAGGCCGCGTGGGGCACGAACCCGCTGATCCCCGACACCGACGGCGACGGACTGGCCGACGGTGAAGAGGGCCTGCTGGGCACTGCACCTCTTGACCCCGACACCGACGCCGACGGCATCGACGACGGGGCTGAGCTCGACGCGGGCAGCGATCCGACCAACAGCGACACCGACGGCGATGGCCTGCAGGACGGGGCCGAGCTGGCGGGGGGCACCGATCCCCTCGACGCCGACTCCGACGACGACGGCGCCACCGACGGCGACGAGGTGGCCCAGGGCAGCGATCCGCTGTTTGCGCCCACGGTGCTCGGCGCCGTGCGCTGGTCGGCCGATGTGACCTGGGGCTTCGAGTGGGTGGCCGAAGGGGCCCCCATCCGCATCGCCTGGGACGATGAGGCGGCCGTGGAAGAGGGCCTCGAGCTCTTCGACCGGGTCGCACCCCTGGGCCTGCCCGCCGAGGCCGATCTGGCCGCCCTGCACGCCCGCGACGACGGCAGCCACTGGGTGGTGCTCGACACCACCGCTGAGCTGGCCCCGGGCGTCTTCGCCGGTCCGGGTCAGGTGGCCCGCATCGGCCTCGGCGAAACCTCCATCGTTTTCGATGCTTACGCCCACGGCGTGCCCAACGGGGTGGCCATCGATGCCCTCGCAGTCGATGCCGCCGACCGCCTTTGGCTCTCCTTCGACACCACCGTGTTGCTGCCCGACAACATCGTGGCCGAAGACGAAGACCTGGTGGCCTGGGACGGCGCCGCGTGGGCCCTCACCTTCGACGGCAGCGCCACCGGGGTGCCCACCGAGCTCGACCTCGACGCGGTGCATGTGCTCGCGAGCGGGCGCCTGCTGGTGTCGTTTGATGGCTCGGGCCTCGTCGCTGGCCGCCTCGTGCACGACGAGAGTGTGCTCGAAATCGATCCAGCCAGCGGCCGCACGGCGTTGGTGCCCCTCGGCGTCTTCGACGCGTGGCAGGGCGCCGACCTCGACGCCCTCACCTTGCCCGCCAACGTGGTCGACACCGACGGCGACGGCCTGACCGACGCCGACGAGTTGCGCCGCGGCAGCGATCCCAACAGCACCGACTCCGACGGCGACGGCCTCGAGGACGGCGACGAAGTTTATGTGCACCGCACCGATCCCGCCGATGCCGACACCGACGGCGATGGCCTGAGTGACGGCGCCGAGGTGAACACCCACGGCACCGATCCAGTGCGCCCGGACACCGACGGCGACGGCCTGATGGACGGCGCCGAGCTGCTCCTGGGCACTGGACCCCTGGCCTTCGACTCCGACCAGGACGGCCTGGGCGACGGCCTCGAGGTGGCCCAGGGCACCAACCCCCTCGACGCCGACACCGACGACGACGGCCTCGGCGACGGCGGCGAGAGCAACCTGGGCACCGATCCGCTGCTGCCCGACACCGACGCCGACGGCCTGGGGGATCTCGAAGAGCTGTGGGCGGGGCTCGATCCCACGAACCCCGATACCGACGCCGATGGCCTGGGCGACGGCGAGGAAGGCCCCCTGGGCACCGATCCGCGGCTGTTTGATACCGACGGTGACGGCCTGGGTGATGGGCAAGAGCTCAACACCGTGGGCAGCGATCCGCGGGCGCCCGACACCGACGGCGACGGCCTGGGCGACGGCGAAGAAGTGCTGCTCTACGGCACCGACCCGCTGACCCCCAACTCCGACGGCGACGACCTCGACGACGGGGCCGAGGTGGCCGCCGGGCGCAACCCGGCCCTGGCCGCCAGCACGGTGCCCGCGCTGCTGCTCTCCTACGATATCTCGTTGAATTTCAATGGGTTGCACGTGGATGACGAGCAGGCCGTGCTGCGCCTGCCCGGCGGGGCACGCTCGCTGGTGACCCTGGGCCTGCCCGCCGAAGTCGACCTGGTGGCCCTGCACGAGGACGCCACCGGGCTGCTCTGGGTGGCCGACGGCGCCTTCATGCTGGGCGCTGTGCTGGTCGAGCCGCGCGACGTGGTGAGCACCGTGGGGCCGGCCCTGATCTTCCGCGGCGCTGATCACGGCGTGCCCGACGGCGTGCGCATCGACGCCCTCAGCCGCGCCACCGATGGGGACTTGCTGCTGTCGTTCGACACCCCGGTGACCCTCGGCGGCACCCTGTTCGGTGAGGCCGACGTGGCCCGCTTCGATGCCGCCACCGGCTTCAGCAAGGTGCTGGACGCGGCCGCCCTCGGCCTGGCGGGCTTCGACCTCGTGGGCCTGCACGCCCTCGAAACCGGCCGCTGGCTGATGACCTTCGACACCGCGGGCACCCTCGGCCCTGTGCGCTTCACGGCCGGGGACGTGGTGGAGTTCGATCCCGCAAGCGGCCGATTTGAAAAGGCTTTTGCCGGCGCGACCGAGGCCCCCAACGCCGGCATCGACGGCCTGGCCGTGGCACGCCAGGACAGCGACGGCGACGGAGTCATCGACGCCCTCGATGGCTGCCCGGCCGATCCCACCAAGAGCGCGCCGGCCCTCTGCGGCTGCGGGGTGCCCGACGACGACGCCGACGGCGACGGTGCGGTGGGCTGCCAGGACGTCTGCCCCGGCGTGGCCGATCCGGCCCAGCTCGACACCGATGGCGACGGCCGGGGGGACGCCTGCGACACCTGTGTCGAGGTGCCCAACCCCGACCAGCTCGACACCGACGGCGACGGCCTGGGAGACGCCTGTGATGTCTGCCTCGACGGCGCCAACACCGACGATGACGCCGACGGCGTGACCGACTGCGTCGACAACTGCGCCGGGCTGTCCAACGCCGACCAAGCCGATGGCGACCGGGATGGCGCCGGCGACGCCTGCGACAACTGCCTGGATGTGCGCAACAACAACCAGCGCGACCGCGATGGGGACGGCTTCGGGGATGCCTGTGATGTCTGTCCGGGCACCCCCGACGTCGACGCCGACACCGACGGCGTGGCCGACTGTGTCGACACTTGCCCCGGCGTGGCCAACCCCAACCAGGCCAACACCGACGGCGACCGCCTGGGCGACGCCTGCGACAACTGCCCCACCCGACCCAACAACAACCAGCGCGACCGCGACGGCAACGGCATCGGCGACGCCTGCGAACGGTAGGCCCCGCCGCCTTTCACTGATGGCCTGTGCTCTGCTACAAGGCGCCCGGCCCGGCCGTACGGGCGGAGTGACCTTGGATCCCACCGATACCGTGCTGCCCGACTCTCCCGAAGAAACCATCAATCCTTTCGAGGCCTTGGGCCTCTCGCCCGGTCTGGTCCAGGCCGTCGCTGACGCCGGCTACACCACCCCCACGCCCATCCAGGCCCAGGCCATCCCCGCGCTGCTGGCCGGCCGGGATGTGATCGGCCAGGCCCGCACCGGCACCGGCAAGACCGCCGCGTTCGTGCTGCCGCTGCTCGACGGCCTCGATCGCAACCGCCCCCAGGTGCAGGGCGTGGTGCTGGTGCCCACCCGGGAGCTCGCGCTGCAGGTGGCCCGCGAGGTGCGCACCTTCGGCGCCCCCACTCGCACCCGCGTGGCCACCCTCTATGGGGGCCAGCCCATCAACACCCAGATCCGCCAGCTCGAGCGCGGCACCCCCGTGGTGGTGGGCACCCCCGGCCGCGTGCTCGATCTCTTGCAGCGCGGCATCTTGAGCTTCGCCGGCCTCGACCAGGTGGTGCTCGACGAAGCCGATGAGATGCTGCGCATGGGCTTCGTGGAAGACATCGAGACCATCCTCGGCTTCGCCCCCGCCGATCGCCCGCGCCGCACTGCCCTCTTCTCGGCCACCCTCTCCCCCGCCGTGCGCCGGGTCGCCGAAAAACACCTGAAAAATCCGGTGGATGTGCGCGTGGAGGGCCAGGCCCTCTCGGTGCCCGCCATCACCCAGCAGGTCATCATCGTGCGGGGGGAAGACCGCCTCAACACCATCGATCGCCTGCTCGAGGTCGATGAGATGGGCTCGGTGCTGATCTTCACCAGCACCCGCGTGGGCACCGCCGAGCTGGCCGACGCCCTCGAAGGCCGGGGCCACAAGGTGGCGGCCATCCACGGCGACCTGGGCCAGGCCCAGCGCGAAGCCGTGCTCGAGCGCTTCCGCGACGGGCGCATCCGCATCCTGGTGGCCACCGACGTGGCCGCCCGCGGCCTCGATGTCGACGACGTCACCCACGTCATCAACTACGAATTGCCTTTCGATCTCGACAGTTACGTGCACCGCATCGGCCGCACCGGCCGCGCGGGCCGCACCGGCACCGCCATCACCCTGGCCGAGCCCCGCGATCGCCGCCTGCTGGGAGGCATCGAGCACCACGCTGGCCAGCCCCTGGTGGCCCGCCGCCCGCCCACCGCCGCCGACGTGGTCAAGGGCCGCGCCCACGCCCTGCGCGAGCGCCTGCGCCACGCCGTCACCGACCTCGACTTCGCCACCACCCTGGCCGAGATCGACACCCTCATTGAAGAAGGCCAGGACCCCCGCGAGCTGGCCGCCGCCGCCGCCCTGCTCCTGCTCGGTGATCGCGGCCTCATCCCCGACGACCGCCCGCCCCCGCCCGTGCCCTTCAGCCTGCCCCGCGGCGTGCGTGATCGCGTGCGCCCGGGCGACATCGTGGGCGCCATCTGCAACGACTTCAACCTGCCCGGCAGCGCCGTGGGCGCCATCGATCTGGGCCAGAACAACGCCGTCGTCTGGATCGCCGCCCGCTTCGCCGATGCCATCGAAGACGCCGGTGAGATCTTCCTGCACGGCCGCGCCATCCCCCTCAAGCGCGCCGATGGCATCGTGCGGCCCAACAAGCCCAAGCACACCGCGCCCCGGCAGCGCCCGCCGGAGTTCCCGCCCCCGCGCCAGCTCGAGGAGCGCCCCGGCAACCGGCCGGTGCGCTTGAAGAACCCGCCGCGGCGTAGCTGGGATCGCTGAGGCGCCCTACTCCACAAAAAACATCGCGATCACCCACGCGATGACCAGTAGTCCCAACCCCACCCGCACCATCCACACCATCCACGCTGGCTCGGGCTCGCTCACGGCAGCGGCACCCGCCACGCCTCGAACATGGGCGTCACATCCTCCCCCGCGGCCGCGCTGAACCGATCACGCAAGAACCCCCAGGTCAGGGCGTGCTCGGGCGTGCCCCCCACCGGGATCTCGTGGTTGGGAGTCCGGTCGATGCCGGCATAGAACGCCTGCCAGAACGCCCACCCAAAGGTCTCGGTGAAGTCCATCAGGAAGCAGAGCTGGAGGAAGGGATCATCCTTGAATTGCGGGTAGTTGCCTTCAGCCAGGTAGGCTTCGCGGCCGTTGCAGTAGGTGTCTACATTGGGCTGGAAGGCGGTGCGCTCGAGGGTCTCGAGGGCGTGCAGGGTGAAGATGTTGGGGAAGACCTCGATGTTGTTATACTGATACACCCAGGTCCCGTTGGCGAAGGAGAAGAGGTGGCCGAGCTCGTGGGCGAAGCCCCAGATGTCGGTGCGGGGCTCGGCGGCGCGCAGAATGCGCTGGTTCTCGCCGCCGCGCAGCAGGTCGGGTACGCAGCGGATGGGGTTGCCGGCGAGCATGTAGGCGAAGTCGGCGATGGTGGGGTCTTCGACGAAGCGCACGCGCTCGCCGCGGAACGGGGGCTGGCCGCGCAGGAAGGTCTCGTCGTCCCAGATGGCGTCGAGGGTGGCGAGGGCGGCGGTGGCGGTGGCGCGGTCACGCCGCACGTCGTCGACGCGCAGGGTGATGAGGATGTGGTCGGAGGCGAGCTCGAGCACGCCGCTCTCGATGGCGTCGAGGTCGGTGCTGGGCAGGTCGTTGATGAAGACGGTGGGGGCGGTGGCGCCGGTGCTCTCGACGGTGACCTCGAGGGCGCCTTCGAGGGCCAGGCGCTCGCCGTAGGCCTCGCCCAGGTCGGTGGACCAGATCATGCCGACGTAGACGATGCCGTCGGTGGGGGCGGTGAAGACCTCGCGCACGCCGATGCAGGTGATGGGGGCCTCGAAGTCGAGGCCGGAGCGGGCGACGAGGCCCCCCTTGGGGCAGCCGCGCTCGGTGCCCGCGCGGGCGTCGCCCCGGGGGGTGAAGACCTGGCCGGCGGCGGTCCAAGTGCCGTCGGCGGTGATGGTGGCGGTCTCGCCGGCGCGCAGGTAGAGGCCGGTGCTGGCCCAGTGGGTGGCGGCGGGCAGCGTGAAGGTGCGCTCGCCGTAGGGGCCCTGGTGGGGTACGTCCACCACGACGTCGGTGGGCGCGTTGGGTGGGGGCGTGGTGGCGTCGGGTGAGGCGTCGGGCATGGCAGCGTCGGGGATCGCGGCGTCGGGGTCCACCGCTGCGTCGGGGTCCACCGCTGCGTCGGGGTCCACCGCCGCGTCGGGGGTGGCCGCGTCCGGGCCGCCATCTCGAGCCGCATCCTGGCCGGCATCTTGGGCCCCCGGCGTCGCGTCGACCGTCGCTTCACGTCCGCCGTCGTCGCAGCCGACGAGCAGCCCCAGCAGCATGATCCAGCGCACCACACTCCCTCCCGAAAAAACCTGTGATCTCAATGAGATGGCGCCACGCGGGGCCGCTTCTTGATGGAGCGCTCCAGGTAGTCGCGCTGGGCGCGGGCGGCTTCGAGCAGGAGCTCGGCCTCGATGCCCAGGGCGGGCGGCAGGGCGTCCTGGGCCTGGCCGTCGAAGGCGAACTGCCCGTCGGTCCAGGCCAGCATCTCGGCCATCGAGGCCAGGACCTGCTTCTCCAGGACCGGGCGCACCTGGTCGGTGGTGAGCAGGTGGCGCTCCACCACCAGCACCCCCAGGGGGCGGGGGTTGCGGGTGGCGCGCTGCTCGGCCACCAGGGCGTCGAGGGTGTTCTCGTCCATGAGCCCGGCCTGCACCAGCAGGTGGCCCAGGCGGGGGGACGAGCTGGTGGTGGCCCCCGCCACCGCGCCGTCGACGATCTGCAGCTCGCCGGCGGCCTGGCGCGACAGCACCCGCAGCACGCCGCTGCGCTTCTGCTCGGCCAGGAACTCGAGCAGCTGATCCATGCTGAACTGGTGCACGTCGCCGCTGAGAGTGATGCGCGCGGGGCGCGAGTCTCGCGACGGGGTTTCCCCAGTCTTTTCGCTGCTTTGCATCATGCGCGAGATGGAGTTGCGCACCTTGGGATCGTCGGGGGCGATGAGGGCGGCGCGAGCCAGGGTGGAGATGGCCGCCTCGGCATCCCCCGATTCGTGCAGGGCCTCCCCCAGGGCGCGGTGGGCCTCGACATCCCGTGGATCGCGGTGCACCGCCTCACGCAGGGCGTCGACGGCTTCGGGCAGGCGGCCGGCCTGCTGCTCGAGGAGGCCCCGCTCCACCAGGGGGGCGCTGTCGGCGTCGGGCAGCGCCGCGGCGCGGGTGAGGGTGGCGCGGGCCGAGGCGCGGTGCTCGGCCAGGCGCTCGGCGCGGCCCAGGGCGGTGAGCACCGCCGGATCTTCGTCGTGGTGGGTGGCCAGGATGCGCAGCACCTCGACCGCGCGCTCCATCTGGCCTTCGTTCAAGCACATTTCTGCCAGGGCCAGGGCCGCCGAGCGGTGGTAGGGGTGGGCGGCCACCGCCGGCTCCAGCACCGAGCGCGCACGGCGCGGCTCGCCGTCTTCGCGGTAGAGCTCGGCCAGGTGGCAGGCGGCCTCGGGGTGCGAGGGCGCCATCGCCACCGCCTGCTCCAGGTGCCCGCGGGCCTCGTCGGGGCGCGACAGCCGCACGAGCGCCTTGCCCAGGGCCGCGCGCACACCGGCATCTTCCGGCGCCAGCCAGGCCGCCGACGCCAGGCACGACGCCCCCGACGCGACCTCTCCCAGCGCCACCAGGCAGGCCCCCAGGTGCCCCTGCGCCGCGGCCGCCGATGGATCGAGGCGGCACGCCTGCACAAAGACTTTGCGCGCGCGATCGAGCAGCCCCGCCCGCTGCAGCAGGGCCCCCAGCCGCACATGATCCCCCGCCTCGGGCGCCGCACAGCGCTCCGCCGCGTCGAGGGCCTCGACCGCC
>Ga0075163_10003104_pt1 | contig 22375 bp, 13 predicted proteins | sample JI1023141ADNA_FD_71478 | JGI IMG/M metagenome (GOLD analysis project Ga0075163, IMG submission 71478) | Wastewater effluent complex algal communities from Wisconsin, to seasonally profile nutrient transformation and Carbon sequestration -... | ecosystem: Engineered > WWTP > Effluent > Algae... | reverse complement strand
TTTAAAGCGTTCCTCGCTATCTTTGGATTTTTCCTCGCTTAGTTTTTGTTTGGTGATATCACGAGATATGCCTTCAATCGCCACGAGTCGACCGCTACTATCAAAAATTGGTTTGTTTCTTGTTTCTGTCCAAATGATTGTCCCATCCTTTTTAATCCAACGCACGGTCACTTCTGGTCCTTTTACATTTCTTAATTTTAATTTATTCTTGATGAGGTTTTCAGAATCTCCCAAAAGGTGAACATCTTCCGGATGCACAATCTTAAATCCTAAAAAGGGTTTTGCATAAAATTCTTCTGACGTATAGCCCGTAATTGCCTTTACAGAAGGACTTATATACTCATACTTAAAATCTGGGTAAACGCGACACCGATAAATTAAATCAGTCGCGTTTTCAGTGAGCATTCTGAATTTCGCTTCGCTTTCAAGAATTGCAGCTTCTGCTTTTTTCCTTTCCGTAACATCTCTTGATATTCCTTCAAATGCGACAATATTACCCTTCTTATCTTTTATTGGGTTATTAATTGTTTCAAACCAAACAACTTTTCCCTTTTTATGCAGCAATCGAAAAACAACCGGCTTCCCTAAATTCTCTTTTATGGTTTGTGTCGCCACCAACTGTCGGTCATCGGGATGAACAATTTTTAATCCCAAATAAGGGTCCTTATAAAATTCTTCAGGGGTATAACCTACAATATTCTTAATAGAAGGGCTGATATATTCTTGCTTATTTTCCGGAAAAATTTGATAGCGAAATATAACATCCGTTGCGTTTTGAGCGAGCGTTCTAAAACGCTCTTCGCTTTCTTTTAACTTAAGTTGTATGTTTATTTCATTGGTGATTTCGGTAGCATCAATGATTGCTGCTACTACCTTTTTGTTCTCTATGATTGCCGTTGCTTTGCTTTTGTAATACCGTGCAACACCATCAGCATCTTCTCTCCAACTATTGTACTCCTGTGATTTTTTTGTTTTAAACACTTTTTCGATTGCCACCTTCATGTTTTTTGCGGCATCTTTCGAAACAAATGCATAGGCACTCTTACCAATTACATTGTTTTTTGAAAATGGCTTAACGACTTTATTGAGATCCAGAATTATTCCTTTCTTATCAACGATAAAAATCATGTTAAGCGAGTTTAAAAAAAAGGACTCCCACTTGGAATCCTTTAAACTCGGCTTTTTGAGTGATGATGACGCTCCTTTTTCTTTTTGAACAGCATCTAACTTTCGCTGAAGTTTTTTAACTTCTGCAACCAATTGAGATTTTGTTTTAGTAGAAAGCGTCATGAATAAAAAATTTATTTGATACTCGGCTCAGAAGAAGATTCAGGGAGCACTTTGATTCCATCGAATCGGATTTCAATATCGTTTTTGAAAAGAATTGTAAGGAATAAAAAACCCGCTTCATCATAAAATTTCCATTCCCCTTCCTTTAATCCACCTAAATATTTTCCGGTTTGTCGTTCCTTTCCGTTTAGGTAATAGTAGGTATGAACACCATCCGGAATGCCATCAACAAACTTACCGATGAATCGTAGTTTTCCGTTTTCTGTATAATAATGTTTCCATTCTCCATCGCGTTGATCTGCTTTAAAAACACCCTCTTCCTTATATTCTTGAAGTTCGAGCATCCAAGGCCCTTCTTTTAGTCCATCAATGTAATCGCCTTTTGTAATTACTTGTCCTGAATCACTATACTCGGTCATCGTTCCGTCTTGTAAATCATTCCGATAATTTTCTTCACGAAGCAGGTTTCCGCTTTCATAATACCATTTCCAAGGACCTTGCGCTCTACCTTTTTTATCATATTTTCCCTTTTGTTCGAGTTTTTTGTTTGAGTGATAAAAGGTCCAATCACCGATTCGTTTGCCATTCAAATATTCTCCTTGTGATTTCAATTCCCCATTTGGATGATACTCTTTCCATGGACCTTGTTGACGGCCAGCGGTATCTAAAATCCCCTCTCCTGTTAAATATCCATCCACATATACTTTTGCTGCAATAACCTTCCCTTCGGGAGAAAACTCTCTGTGTATCCCCTCCGCAACACCATCTCTATAGGTTCCTGTAAATTTTATGGCTCCGGTTTCATGATACGATGTTTTAACATCCAGTTTTGCTAATTCAGGTGCATTGGTTTGAAGCACACCATTCGTGTATTTTGTTGTATTGAGCAAACTTCCGTTGATGCCATACTCTTTGAAGTATCCATTCATTTTGTCATCCGAATAGTTTACTTCATTTTTTACAATTCCGGATGGATAAAATGTTTTCCACATTCCTTGCTTCCATCCATTTGCATCTCTACGATTGACTTTTTCTTCCCGTTGAATAAATCCCATTTTATACTGGGTAAGTGTAATAACAGTGCTGTCTGAAGCCAATTCATAACCTTGACCCTCTTCTTTTCCGGCAATAAAAGGTATAATTTGTTTTACTCGGGAAGGTCCAAGTGTTGAGTCAGCTTGTTTTTGTGGCTTATAATAAACGGTGGTGATTCCTTGTTTTACATCATTCTCAAAGTTTTCGGCCGTTGTAATGAATCCGTCTTTGGTATCGAATGATTTTTTTAATCCGTTCTTCTTTCCTTCTTTATAATTGAACTCAAACGCAAGTTTTCCTTGTTCACTATAAAATTTCCAGGTGCTGTCTAATTGAAAGTTTTTTCTATTTCCTTCCGATTTCAGAACACCGTTCTGAGAATAGGTTTTCCAGTATCCATCTGGCTTCCCATCGCGCATAGGCCCTTCACTGGAAACTTTTCCGTTTTCATAATAGAACTTATTGTATCCGTTGGGGTCAATATTTTGTTGCGTTTGAGCAATCAAAACGGAAGGAACCACCACGAAAAAAAATTTTAAAATACTGCGCATAAAATTGTCGTCTCCTACAAAATTAAACAATTTAGGGGATTTTTGAAAGGAAAAAAGGGGCTGATTTTTCCTTAACGTTCAGATAACAACGTTGGTCATCTGAAAATGTTTTACTCCCTATTAGAGGAAAAAGTAGAGATGGCAATAATCTGTATTTTCCGTTCTAACGCGGCCACAGGATTGTAGATAGAATTTTTTGTGTCATAGTAGTCGTCACTGACATTGGGGCGTGCTTTCAGCTCACCTATGTCTTCATCCAAGAAAGTGATGCTGCCTTCGTTTGGGTTTTTATTATCAATATACTTTACAAAAACACCATTCTCATATTCTCTAAAATAGTTTCTCAAACTAGATATTCTTCGTTTGGCAAGGTTTACATTGTAATCGGTGGAGGCAAGCGGACTGCAAAATCCTTTCATTGTTATCGTAACTTTTTCGCTATCTGCTAATACTTTTTTGAGCAGTTGGGCAAACTTTTCCAAGTCCTGCATTCCAGCATCTACTGAATCTTCGAAGAGGTTGTCAATGTCTCCGATTGCTCTTTCCAAGTCGGCATCTTTGGCTCCTTTTGAATATTCTTTTTTATACAAATCACGCATAGCAGAATAGTCTTCGTACGTTTTTTTGTAATTTTTTGGAGTGGTTATCGCCAATGTTTTTTTATCCGGCTCATCGTTATGGAAATATAACGTAAGCGGAACTAATAACTTCATTTGTGTAACAAATACCTGAGTACTATCCACCTTTTTAGGTGGTTCGTCCACCTTAGGAAGTTTAATCATATAAATATCGTTGCAGCAACTTTCTTTTTCTTCGAAATAAGAACCGATTCGATTAGATGAAATAAACGCTTCGGTTTTTTTTGAATTGATTGAAAAGTAAATGTCATTTAAGTTGCTGTTAAAGGGCAATCCTAGGTTTTTAGGATCTCCGAGTTCATCATTTTTGAATTCACTTTTAAAAATGTCAAACCCTCCCAAGCCTTTGTGCCAGTTAGAACTAAAAAACAATTCCTGACAAGGTTTACAATAGTACGGTGTAATTTCATCATCAATAGAATTTACTTTCTTGCCAGCATTTACAGCCTTTCCATAACTTCCGTCTTTGTTAATTTTACTATACCATATATCCATTTTACCTTGACCTCCACTGCGATCAGAAGCAAAAAATAACACCTCTTCGTTTCCTAAAAACCCAACAGCCGGCTGCGTATTCGTGTATCCTTTTGTATTAATTTCTGAAGGAAGTTTTTGCAGTGTTCCCCAATGCCCATTTTTATATTCAGATGAATATATGTCGCAATTGAATTCCATTGCATTTTTGGGGACACATCGTGTAATGTATACTTTTGTATAATCGGCATTGAAGGATGTGTTTGCATTGTGTATTCCATTGCGGTTAAATAGTGTATCCAGCTCAATTGCTTTTTGCCATTTAACAGAATCGTTCTGAATGGCTGTATAAATTTTGTTATAATTCACACTGTTTTTTTTGTCGCGGTCTTTCCCATCTCTCAAAGACGAGAAGTACAAAAGGCTGTCAACTTGAAAAGGCGCATATTCTGAGACTTTACTGTTTATGTTAGTATCCAGGTGAACAATACTTACTGTTTTGTCGGGGCTCGCCATCAGAAGCTGAGCAAAATCACAAGCGGCTACTTCCTGAATGGCCTTTTTTACAAAATAACTATCCTTCTTTTTTTTGTTTTTCTTGGCATATTTGTCAAACATTTTTTTTGCATCCTTGTAATTCCCTTTGCTTTTTTTGAGTGTTGCGAGCCAAAATGAACACTCTGGATACAACTTCCCTTGGGCATCTTTTTTAAACACTTTTGTGTACCAGTGTTCGGCAATATCATAATCGAAATTTAATCTGCTTGCTTCTGCGTATTTGTATTGCACCGCAATATCAGTTGAGTCTTGAAGGATCGCACGGTTATAATAAGCTGCTGCAGAAAAATAATCCTTGTCTGCAAAAGCTTTGTCGCCATCCGCAAGCAGTGCTTTTGTTTTCTGTGAGAAAACAGGGGAAATAAACAGTAAAATACAAGAAGCCAGAAAAAATATTTTTTTCAGTTTCTTAAAATGATTGGGGGTTTCTTTTGTCTCAACACGCATACACTACATATAAATTGGACAAACACGTTTCTTCGCGATAAACGGAGTAACTTTTTTGAAAATATAGATCACCGAAATTTCAAAGCCTCCTCTACGATTTGTGGCTTCAATTAACTTGGATGTATTGATGTCATAACTTACTCCAACATTAAAATTTTTATAGTCCATGTTTGCCACTAATATAAATGCGTCCTTCATCCGATAAAATCCACCAAGCGATACAGCGGTTGTCATTCCATTAACCGGTTTTAAATGATATTTGCCAAACAATCCAACAACAGTTTCTTGAAATTTGCCTTGTCGTTGATACATTATAGATGGCAAAACATCCAATTGAGCTGCAACCGGAAACTCTGCAATACCACTTACGCATGTTTTCATATCCAAACGAATGTCGTCATTATTAAAAAACGATTGTTTCGGACGATTTAGGTGAAGAGCGGACACGCCAACATTTACAAGCGTTCGGTGATTTTTTCTCCAGAGATAGGCAATTCCACCTCCTAGATCAAAATAGGTCATCCGTGTTTTCGGAAAGTTTTCTCCACTTGCTAATGAAGCATTGTAAGCATCACCATCGTATTGATTGTCGAAAGTAAGTGCTGATAAGTTGAAACTTTTTGTCGTTATGCCCGGCTGAATGCCCAGTGAAACAAAATGTGTAGAATCCTTATTCAGTTTTTTTATGTAGGCTCCCGAAACCAATATCTGTGTTGTAGTAAATTTTGAGTCTCCCGATTTGTCTGTATTAACAATAAGTCCGGCAGCAGGAACGTCATTTTCCAATTTTGTTTTTAAACGGGTGTCAGCTGCGATAGAAAATGTTCTGTAGGGAACAGGAATAACAGACCATTGACTTCTAAAATTTCCAACAAAGCGCCAATCGCCATCAAACAAGCCTGTTTGGGCAGGATTTAGATTTTGTGGAGATGCATTAAACTGCGAATAATGAATGTCTTGAGCACTCAGAAAACCGGTGCTTAAGGCAAATAAAAAGAGTATGATTTTATTTTTTTTCATTATCTAATTAACGTTGTGTTGCCTTGTTTTTTTAGTTCATCTCCATTATAACATTTTGCTCTTAAATACCATGCAAACACGGCAGGATCCGCTTTCATGCCTTTATAAATTCCATCCCAACCAACCGTTTGGCTGTTTGTTTCAAATACCATTTCACCCCAACGATTATATACAGCAAAGTACATTTCGGTAATCATGTTTCCTCGTACAAATAAAATATCGTTTTGTCCATCCCCATTCGGAGTAAACGTATTGGGGACAAAAACATCAGCCGGATCGCATTGCATCGACACAACATAAATGGTTACGGTTGCTGTTTTCGGACAGCCCAAAGAGTCGGTAATCGTCACTGTATACGTTGTTGTAACCGTTGGTGAAGCAATCGGATTAAACGAAGTTGGGTCGCTGAGTGAAGCAGATGGGCTCCATAAAATTGACAGTGTTGTATCGGTGATTGCATGGATGATTGTTGTTTCTCCTGCACTTAATGTATCGTCATCTGCTGTTGCAGAAAGCAAGAATGTAGAAGGATCCGAAACAAAAATGGTTGTTGTAAGCACCTGAATACACGTATCTCCTAAACCATTTACAGTTGATATTGAAACCGTATAGGTGGTTGTAGAATCAGGATTTGCCATCGGGTTGGGAATGGTGGTACCGCTTAAACCGGTTGAAGGTGACCACAAATAAGCAAAGCCCCCTGTTGCAAGAAGTTGTGCTGTATTTCCTTCACAAATAGAAATGTTTGGATTAACCGTAACGGGGGTCGCTCCAACAAAATTGACTGTAACATCCGTGGTATCGGTACATCCATTTATATTGGTTGTTATAAGTGAAACCACATATGTTCCGGTGGTATCGTATAAATGAGAAGGGTTTTGAAGTGTTGATGTATTTCCATCATCAAAATTCCAAAGCCAAGAAACGGGTCCAACAGCTGATGAATCGCTGAATGTAACTTGATTGGTACATGGTACTGTTACAAAATCAAAGTCGGCCGTAATCGGAGGATACACCGTTACATATTGAAAAGCGGTATCCCATAAATTACAGCTGGAAGGATCATTCACATAGAGTTCTACTAAATACGTTCCGGGAGTAGGATACACTCGGATCGGATTCACATCTGTGGATGTCGTGTCGCCACCACCAAAATTCCACATATACGATGAACCCGCTGAGCTTTGGTTATCAAATTGAACGGTGAGCGGTGCGCAACCATCCAAATAATCCAATGTAAAGTTTGCATCGGCAATCGCCACTTGAAAATCGAATTTAAACGTTCCATTGTTACAATTTGAATTCATGTTGATTCCTGTTGAAGGCACACCGGGGGTGAAGGGTGTGTAAATCGGACTGGTATAAGGCCAAGAGCCGGGAGTTACAGGAAAATCATCGTTGCCGCCACATCCGGCACAAACCGATTGGTAAATAATTCCCTTTTTATCAAAGCGGCTGGTTCCTCCATCCACATGTTCCCAGCTGCTTGCCCCACCAAAATAGGTTGCATACAGCAAAGATGTTGCGTTGGTGGAAAGCACCATTAAATAAAAATTATGTCCATCTGTGGTTGGTTGGATGGCATCTGCCGTAACGGGCATTCCGGTTGTACTTGTAATGGGTGGTACAATTTTTCCACCCCAACCGGAAATGTAAATATTTTCACAATAATCGATTAGAAAGGCCGAAGGAGAAATATTTGGAATACCACCTCCGTTACCAAAAACGGTAGAAAAGATAAGTGTGCTGAGCGACTCATTCATTTTTGTAATGAACTGGCCACTACCGGGATTATTGTAAACGCCAGCTGTTACAGGCATCGGTCCTTCTGTTTGTCCAACCACATACACATCATTGTCTTTATCCAATTGCACAAAATAGCATTGATCGTATGCGCCTGTACCCCAATAAGTAGAAGATAAGATGGCGGAACCATCATTTTTTATTTTTGTAATGTAGCCATCTGCTTTTCCTGCGCCAAAGGTTGATTGCAAAACACCTGCTGTTGTTGGGAAATTGTTGCTTCGGGTACCGCCTGTAATAAAAACATTGGTTGAATCATCAATCGACAAAGCATATCCGGCATCGTTGTGACTGCCACCCAAGAATGTGCTCCAGATCAGAGTAGAAAGTGTGCTGTTAAACTTGAACGCTACTGCATCTTGTTTTCCACCCAGTGTGTTGTCAAATGCACTCACTGTTGGAAAGTCTCCGGAGCGTGTTGAGCTTGCGATATAGGCGTTTCCGAATTGGTCAACATTGATTTCCCCGCGAAACTGATCTCCATAATTGTATTGCAAGGAGTCGGATGGAAACTCATATACAGCTGGTGGTCCGGCAGAAAAAAGAACACTGTCGTTGTTCACATTTACACCATCATTCAATCCACCACCAATGTAGGTTGATGCTAAGAGCGATGTACCTGTGGAATTAAATTTCGCCACATAAATATCGGTTCCATTGTCAAAGTAACTTCCGTTATATACAAACCGCAAAAGAATTCCTCCGTTGAATGTTGTATCGTAAGCTGTGGAAGTAACAGGGAAGTCAGACGATCCTGTAGCTCCGTAAAGAAACAAATCATTCGATCCGTCAACAACCAAACTCGTCACAATTTCTGTACTTGTAGCACCTCCAATGTAAGTAGAATATTGTAAAAAAGTACCGGACGAATCGTATTTTGTAACCACAACATCTGTTCTTCCATAAGCTGTTGCGCCATTAAAGGTAACATCATACGCCCCAAGGGTTGTTGGGAAACCAATGTCAAAACAGGTTCCGCCAGAGTACAAGTTCCCGTCAGCATCATATGTTGCTGTCATTCCAAAATTGTCAGCAGTAGAGCCGGATGAGCAGGCAAAAACTAAAATCGGATCAATCACTAATTCGTGGCCTTTATCATATCCTCTCGGAAAAGAAAAACTTACCTTGTTTTTACTTAATACAAATTCACATGGCACCTCCACACGTTTTCCACCAATCCATTGATAGGCGTATGGGTGCTGTTCCGTCATTTCATTTACGCTGGTTTTTAATTGCAGGGCACCTTTTTCAAGTGTGATTTTGTCTAAGCCTTCATAATACAAAACAATATTATTGGGATCAGCCATTGGGGCCACAAACAAGTTATATTTTAAACTGTTTTCGAGTCCAAGTACTTGTAAATTAATTCCTGTGTAAAGATTTTTGTAATTTACTTCACGGTAATTTTTAGCACCGCCCACCCACTTTTTTTTATCTTTTCCCAAATAAAAATTGCAATAATCGGAGGTTGTTTGAGTAGAAGAGGTTTCAACCGTTTTTAATGCATTTAAAAAGGTCATTCGAAAGGCATGGGAACGAACCGGTGAGCCTGAAGGCTTATTGTTCTTGCCCATGTGATTATTCCGTAGCGTTTCTTTGTCGTAAAAGTTATAAGTAAACGCGTTTTTTTCGAGAAATAAAACTCCACCATCTAACTGGGCGCGATAGACTACTTTTTTATCCCACTGATTTTTGTTTTCTGTAAATTTTATCGCGCTTTGTGATTCGGTGTTGCTTTTCACTTGAGCATTGCTGCACAAAACAAACAGGCATAAAAAAAAGGAAAGAATATATTTTTTACCTGTAAACGACATTTTAAAAGAGTAGTTATGGATTCGAAATACAATGTTATAACCAAAAATAGTAATAATTTTTCGCTTTTCAAACTATTGTGCCGGTATCGCCAACAAGCCTTTTTGGGCTTCTGCGTGATCCGGTTTAAATTTTAATGTTTGTGTCCATGCATTTTTTGCTTTCACAAAATCTTTGTTCGTAAAACAAGCGCCACCTAAGTTATACCAATACTCCGCATTTGTGGAGTCGATACTGATTGCTTTTTCAAGCCAGACAATCGCTTCGGGAATGTTTTGTGCACCAATCGTCATTCCTTGATTGAAGTACGTTGCACCTAAAAGCTCCATGTTCCTTTTGACAAAAGGGTTGTTCGGATAAATCTCTTTGGCATTGTCCCAATTTGCTTTTGCTTTCTCATACTCCTTTAACTTAAAATAACCGACTCCAAGATTTAAATATCCATTAACGTATTTGTCGTGAATGCTCACTGCTCTACTTAAATGATATATCCCTTTATTTATAAGTGCTGTTTCTTGCGCTTTGTTCTCTGGCATTTCAGAAAGGTCGATGTATGCTTTTCCTGCATTCCCATTTACTAATGCACTATTAGGAACCGTTGCTGCATCTGCGATAAAAAGAGTTTTATCGTTTTTCCATTCTGCATTTCTGTTTATTGTTTTTGCGCCACACCACAAAACCAGCAGCGAGCCGAGGCTCAAACCAATTACCTTTTTTGTTTGAACAGCTTTTATTTTTTCGGAAATCCAGACAATGAAAACGGCTATTGCTATTGCAAAGCCAAAGGAAGAGTGATATACCATCCGTTCGCCCATTGTTGCACCGACATTAAAAATCAAGTTGGATATTAAAAACAAGTGCAACAAATAAAATGCAATAGCAAAGGACAAGATGTTGCGTTTAAAAAACAAAACAACTGCGGCTACACAAAGTGAAACATGAATAACAATAGATAACCAAACACCGGCAGAACTAAAATTTGCAAATGGTATGGTACTGTAAGAATAATCGCTGGAAAGCGGTGTTGGATAGAACAGCAATTTTAAATAACGCAACAACACTTCAATTTTAGTAGCAAGTTTTTCAGGTTGTGAAGCATATAAATATGGATTGTTCAACACATCCGGGTTTTCAAATTTTGCTCCTGCTCCAACAATTTTATAACGGATTAGCAAATAAACAAGCGCTACTAAAAAATATGGTAAGGCAACTAAAATTGATTTTGTAACGGTTTCATTCAATACGATGTAAACCAACATTGGAATTAAAATCAACAATGTGATGGCGTATTCTTTTGAGAGAAGGGCTAAAAAATAAAACAAGAGACCGGCTGCGAGCTGTCGTTTACTGCCGGTTTCCCGATATTTAAAAACTGAAATAAAGGTAAGCACAATAAACAACAGGGATAAAATTTCATCTCTACTTTTCACATTGGCAACCACTTCGGTATGCATTGGGTGAATCAAAAAAATTAAGCATGCAACAAATGCAACAAGGTGATTTTCTTTAAAAATGTATTTTCTAAGGAAATAGAGCAACAACACAATTGACAATAAATAGTACACAACATTCATGAAATGCCTGACTGTTGCGGCATCGTCCGGAGGCTTAACCTTTTCGCTGCTTCCGAAAAACTGCTGTTCAATTGCAAATGTGACAACAGAAAGTGGACGATATCTTCCTCCTTCGAGCTGTTGTTTTGCCCCCATGTGTCTGTAAAAACTTTCGTAAGCATCCGTGCTTAATATCTTAAAAATGCCACCAAAACCATCTTGAACATAATCGTTGTTTTGTATGACAATTCCGTCATCCAAGGCGTATTCATTTGAAAAAGAATTTGCATAAAAGATAAAACCAATCACAACAAGTACGATTGCTTGCATTTTAAAGCTCCCCCAGTTGTAGCCTTCGGCTTTTTCAATTGACAATGCTGGCGATTCTTTTTTTACTTTTTGACGAGACATATTCTTTGGTACAATTTCTGTGGCTGAAAGTGCCTTGTTTATTTATTTTATTCGCACCTTTGTTATTCGTGATGTTCTGTTTTCGTAAGCACTAAATATATTAATAATAATTTTCTTGAAAAAGTTTTTTAAAAATAAATATTCTCTTTTTCTTTTTTCCTTTGTTTTTTTTGCAACCGGGGCGTTGCTTTATTCCGCATTTTCAGATGGAGCCGCACCCACGATTAGTGTTTTTGAAAAGGTTTTACACGAAAAAGAAATTCGGTTAAATGCCGAAATGCTTTCCTTAGCAAAACGAGCAGAAACAGAAAGCTACAACGAACTTTTTACCAAAAGTCCGGGCTATTACAGCCAGCTGATGAATGATGAAGGCATTGCTTTGCTCATCTATGAAAATGACACATTAAAATTTTGGAGCGACAATTCCATTGCCGTTGAAAATTGGGTAAAAGAAGTTTGCTTGGATTCAAAAATGGCAAAGCTCCATAACGGTTGGTTTGAAGTGGTGCGCCCACATACAAACGCAACAACAACAAAAGCGATTGTTGGCTTGGTGCTTATTAAAAACGAATACCCCTATCAAAATAATTATTTAGTAAATGAATTTCAGAAAGATTTTGCGCTTCCAGCTGCCACCAAACTGATTACGGATAATCCCAATGCCAGCAATGGAATTAAAAACTATGCCGGCAACTATCTGTTTTCGCTGGAGTTTAATCCAGCTAATAATTCTGTTTCGTTCGCTACGTATCTTTCTGTTTTTCTAAGTCTGTTGGGATTTATTTTTTTCATTGTCTTCCTTAAAGCCTTCTTCCGAGATTTATTTTCGAAACAAGGAAAAAATTTTTCAACGATTATTTTTCTCCTCAGCATTGTTTTGATACGCTATTGCTCATTAATTTTTGGTGTTCCCGAAAGTTTTTATTCATTTAACCTTTTCAGCCCGACCATCTTTGCAAATGCCAATTCCATTTGGTTGACTTCCTTGGGTGATTTGTTGCTCAACGTAATTCTATTGTTTTATTTAACGTATACGTTCTTTAGTGATTGTGAATTTGATGCGCTTGTAAATCGTTTACAACGCATCAATAAATTGATTATCTCTTTCACTTTTTTCCTTGCCTTTTTTTGGTTTTCATGGCTTATCAATGGTTTGTTTACCGGATTGATTAAAAATTCAAATATCCCATTCGGCATAAATAATTTGTTTACACTTAACCAATATAGCTATGTTGGCATTGTTATTATTGGACTTTTATTATTTATCTATTTTTTGTTTGCCGACAAACTTGTTTCTGTTTTAAAACAGCTACGACTAAACAATCAGCAGTATTTTTTCGTTTTTGTTGTTTCGTCCGGTGTTCATATTCTCATCTCACATCTTCTAGGAAACCTTGATTTAATTGTAATTTTTTGGCCATTCTTGTTGGTTTTGTCCATTGCGTTAATCAAGCGTAAACAAATTATCTATCCGTTTTCGAGTATCATCTTTTTGGTCTTTTTGTTCTCATTATATTCTGTACATATTTTCATAAAACATTCCGGCCTAAAAGAAGTTGAAAGCAGGAAAATCTATGCGGAGAAGTTGGCTGCAGAGCAAGATCCAGTTGCAGAATTGCTCTTTAAAGAAGTAGAAAACAAACTTCAGGCAGACACCATCCTTTTATCCCTAGTAAATGGTTTAGAAAAGCAGCCGGAAGCATTTGAAAAAAGAATCAAACAACAGTACTTTAGTGGGTTTTGGGAAAAATACGATGTGCATGTCGCTCTTTTTGATAGCGCTTGTGCTCCTATTATTCGTTCGCAAAACCCCTTGTTTGACAACAACTTCTATTTTGATGAACTGATTGAAAAGCGCGGTCAACAAACAACCTGTGAGGGTTTTTACTTTATCAACAACTCTTCCGGCAAGATCAGTTATTTGGCAAAACTTCCGCTTTATAAATCGGCCAACTCAAAATACGGAACCATTTATGTGGAGTTGGATGCAAAATTTATTTCCGATGAAATTGGTTTCCCAGAACTGTTACTCGACAGAAATGTCGGGCTCTCTCAAGAGTTGAGCAACTATTCATATGCGAAATATAAGCACAATCAACTCTTAAACCAATACGGGAAATACGCGTATCATCTAACTGCTTTCGATTTTAAAATTTCCGCCGAAGATTTTGTTTTTCAAAATAAAGACGGATTCAACCACTTGCTTTATCGTCCCAATCCGGAAACATTGGTGGTGTTAAGCAAAAGAAACGAAGGACTCATCGGAAAGGTAACAACCTTCTCCTATTTGTTTGCTTTCTTTAGTTTGCTGCTTTTGTCGATTTTGTTTTTTCGTCAAGTTTCGTTGGGCCGTTTATTAGAAAATTTTAGTTTTAAATACCGTATTCAAGTGCTGTTGGTGTTGATTGTTTTGGCGTCTCTTGCCTTGTTTGGTGGTGGAACAATTTATTATATCAAACAACAATTTGAAGTAAAAAACCAAGAAAATATCAGCGAAAAAATACATTCTGTTTTGATTGACTTGGAGAGTAAATTGTCGACAGAAACGGTTTTAAACAAAGGGCTAACAGAATATGTGTCGTTCACGCTTAAAAAATCTTCTTCTGTTTTTTTTACTGACATCAACTTTTATGATGTAGAAGGAAACCTTTACGCTTCCTCCCGTTCAAAGGTTTTTGATGAAGGGTTGACGTCTAAAAAAATGAACCCTGAAGCCTATTTACAAATTGCTGTTTTAGGAAAATCCGAATTTATTCATGACGAGCGGATTGGGAAACTGGAGTATTTGTCGGCCTACATTCCTTTTAAAAACAAAGATGGCAAACTGCTCGCCTACTTGAATCTTCCTTATTTCGCAAAGCAGAGCGAGTTGGAAAAAGAGATTTCCGGATTCTTGGTGGCGTTGATAAACATCTATGTATTATTGTTTGCGCTATCAATTGTAACAGCCATCTTCATTTCAAATTATGTAACAAAACCGCTTAAATTAATTCAAGACAAGCTGAGTAAAATAAAGCTCGGAACCACCAATGAACCCATCGAGTGGAAAGAACATGACGAGATTGGAAACTTGGTTAGCGAATACAACCGGATGATTGCGGAACTATCGAAGAGTGCGGATTTGTTAGCCAAATCTGAACGAGAAAGCGCTTGGAGAGAAATGGCAAAACAGGTGGCACATGAAATTAAAAATCCGTTAACACCAATGAAGTTAAGTGTTCAACACTTGCAACGCACTTGGAAAGATGATGGACCGGATATGGATGAAAAAATGGAGCGTTTAACCAAAACAATCATTGAACAAATAGACACACTTTCGTCCATTGCAACAGAGTTTTCCAACTTTGCGAAAATGCCAAAAGCCAATTTAGAAAAAACGAACATCAAAGATGTTATTACAAATACAATTGCTTTGTTTCATGATTCTGAAAATTTGGCAATTGTTTTCGAAACGAAAATAGATTCAGACGTATTTGTTTTTGCCGATAAAGAACAACTTTTGCGTGTTTTCAATAATCTCATCAAAAATGCTGCGCAAGCCATTCCGGAAAATCGAAAAGGAAACATTGTTGTTGCATTAACCCAAGAAAAGCAAAATTTTTTAGTTTCAGTCACCGACAATGGAAACGGCATTGACGATGATGTGTTGGACAAAATTTTTGTTCCAAATTTCACGACTAAAACCGGAGGAATGGGTTTAGGATTGGCAATGGTAAAAAACATTGTTGAAACCATTAACGGAAGAATCTGGTTTGAAACGAAAACAGGAGTTGGAACCACATTTTATGTTTCATTGCCTTGTTATCAGGAAGACTAGTTTTTCCTTTCTTTTTTCAGGTTTTTTCTTCTAGTAAAAACCCACATTCCAAGCAATACATTTTGTATATTCGTATCCTATAATTTTTGTTATTATGAACAGACCAATACGTGTTTTAGTTGCTAAAGTAGGACTTGATGGACATGATCGCGGTGCAAAGGTGATTGCTTCTTTTTTGCGTGATGCAGGAATGGAAGTAATTTATACCGGACTGCGTCAAACACCCGAAATGGTTGTAAACGCTGCCTTACAAGAAGATGTAGATGCAATCGGTGTCAGCATTTTGTCAGGAGCACACAATACCGTTTTCCCTAAAATAATGGGCTTGATGAAAGAAAAAGGGTTAAATGATGTGTTGTTAACCGGAGGAGGAATTATTCCGGATAACGACATACAAAACCTCAATAAATTGGGCGTTGGAAAGCTTTTTCCTCCGGGAACCGACACCAAAGAAATCATTGAATACATCACAAACTATGTTAAAGAACACAGAAACTTTTAATTCTTCCGTTATGACCTTCGAGAACCTTTTAACTCAAATAGAAAATAATATTTTAACGATTACCATTAATCGTCCGGATAAACTTAACGCGCTCAATAAAAAAACGGTAGAGGAAATTGGCGTGGCTGTAAAAAATGGCGAAACCAATAATGATGTAAAAGCAATTATCATAACCGGAGCTGGACCAAAATCATTTGTTGCGGGTGCCGATATTGCTGAGTTTGTTGGTCTTTCTGTTGAACAAGGAAAAGCATTGGCACAAGCAGGACAAGGTGTTTTTAAACAAATTGAAAACTGTTCGAAACCTGTAATTGCTGCTGTAAATGGGTTTGCTCTAGGTGGTGGCTGCGAATTATCAATGGCTTGTCATTTGCGAATTGCTAGCGACAATGCAAAATTCGGTCAGCCAGAGGTTAACCTTGGTTTGATTGCCGGATATGGCGGAACACAGCGGTTAATTCAATACATAGGAAAAACAAAAGCAATGGAATTGCATATGACAGCAGATATGATTAATGCGGAGCAGGCTTTGAATTTGGGATTAGTAAATTATGTTGTTCCCCAAGATCAGCTGATGGCAAAGTGTTCTGAGGTAATCGAAAAAATAAAAACAAAGTCACCAAAAGCAATCACCGGGGTGATTAACAGCGTGAATGCTTACTTTGAAGAAGGAGTAAATGGTTTTGATGCCGAAATAAATGAATTTGGAAAATGTTTCGCAACAGAAGACTTTAAAGAAGGGACGTCTGCCTTTTTAGAAAAACGCAAAGCGAATTTTACAGGAAAATAATTCAGATTGAGCCCTTTAAAAAAACTTGCTTCTCAAACAGCCATCTATGGCCTTCCTACGATTGTCGGACGGCTGTTGAATTACTTTCTTACACCGATTCATACTACCCAATTTCCTAATCCGGCAGAATACGGTGATGTCACTTCTGCTTATTCCTATGTTTCTTTCCTGCTAATTTTTCTGACTTATGGAATGGAAACCACGCTTTTCCGTTTTTCTCAATCCGAAATTGAAAAGGAAAAAGTGTATTCTACTGCACTGACTTCTCTGTTAATTTCTTCGTCCTCTTTTATAGTTTTAGCGTGTTTGTTTGCTGCACCTATTTCGGATTGGCTCAAATTTGAAGGGCATCCAGAATACATTATCTGGTTCGCAGTCATTCTGGGATGCGATGCCTTCTCTGCTATACCGTTCGCAAAGTTGCGCGAACAAGGGAAAGCCAAGCGTTTTGCAATTATAAAATCCATAAACATTGCAATCAATATTGGATTGAATGTTTTCTTCGTTTGGTTTTGTAAAGACGTGTATGATGCTCCGGAATCAGACTACAAAGCATTTGTAGAAAAAATTTATGACCCAACAATTGGCATCGGATATATTTTTATTTCCAATCTATGCGCTAGCGTAATTACTCTTCTGTTGTTAGGTCCTGAGATTTTAAACGTTAAATGGAAGATTGACCCAGAGCTTTGGATGCGCATGATGAAATATGGGTTGCCGCTACTTATTGCAGGAATGGCGGGAATGATTAACGAAACACTCGACCGTACCATTATTCCTCACCTCATCCCTGGTGAGCTTGGAAAAAGCATGAACGGAATTTATGGCGCTTGTTACAAGGTTGCTATTCTTATGACCATCTTTATTCAGGCGTTTCGATTTGCTGCAGAACCTTTCTTTTTCAGTCAATCGAAAGAAAAAGATTCGAAGGAAACGAACGCCATCATCATGAAATATTTTGTACTCATTTGCTCTGTCATCTTTCTTGGTACAACCATGAATCTTCCTTGGATACAATATTTTGTTGGTGAAAATTACCGTGTAGGAATGAATGTGGTACCAATCCTTCTTCTTGCAAACCTCTTCCTTGGTATTTTCATTAATCAATCGATTTGGTATAAACTCACGGGGCAAACAGGTTATGGTGCTTTGCTCACCATTTTTGGCGCAATTATCACCATTTCACTTAACTTTTACTGGATTCCGCGCATTGGATACCTCGGCTCTGCTTGGGCCACGCTTATTTGTTATGCCAGTATGATGGTTCTTTCCTACTTCTTGGGTAATAAACATTACCCTGTTAATTACGACCTTAAACGAATCTTCACTTACTTGGGTTTATCCTTAACTTTGTACTTTCTGACCCTTTTAATTCAAACGGAATCCGTGGCGATAAATCTGGTTGTGAATAATGTTTTTCTTGTCGGATTTATTTTGTTTGGGTGGAAAATGGAAAAGCATAATTTTAAAAAATTAACATGAAAATCAAAGTCATAAATAAATCAAAACACGAATTGCCGAGCTATGCAACAGGAGCTGCTGCCGGAATGGATTTGCGTGCAAATATTTCTGAACCGATTGTATTAAAATCTCTGGAAAGAACACTCGTTGCTACTGGTCTATTCATCGAATTACCCGTTGGCTTTGAAGCACAAATTCGTCCGCGAAGTGGGTTGGCGTTTAAAAACGGACTAACGGTTTTAAACTCTCCCGGCACAATTGACGCAGATTACAGAGGAGAAATCAAAGTAATTTTAGTAAACCTTTCGAAAGAAGATTTTATTATAAATGATGGTGAGCGCGTTGCTCAAATGGTAATTGCAAAACACGAACAGGCTGAGTGGCAAGAAGTGGAAGTACTTGAAGATAGTGCCCGAGGCGATGGCGGATTTGGAAGCACTGGTAAAAAATAAATTTAAAACACAGAAAACACTTTTTATGAAGATTATTATCCCGATGGCAGGAATGGGCAAAAGAATGCGCCCACATACGCTTACTACTCCGAAACCACTTATTCCGATTGCCGGAAAACCAATGGTTCAGCGCATTGTTGAAGACATTATAAAAGTTTGTGATGAAAAAGTGGATGAAATCGCTTTTGTGGTTGGCCGATTCGGAAAAGAAGCAGAAGACAACTTAATTGCTGTCGCAAAAAGCCTCGGTGCAAAAGGAAGTATTTTTTATCAAGATACTCCGCTTGGAACAGCACATGCGATTATGTGTGCCGAACCATGCGTAACAGGGAAAGTTGTTGTGGCGTTTGCTGATACCTTGTTTAAGGCTGATTTTAAAATGGACTCATCCCTAGAAGGAATCATTTGGGTTCAGAAAGTAGAAGACCCAAAGCCTTTTGGGGTAGTTAAAATTGATGCCAACAATGTTATCACCGATTTTGTTGAGAAACCACAAGAATTTGTTTCTGACCTTGCCATTATTGGTATTTACTACTTTAATGATGGCGATTATTTGAAACGAGAATTAAAATATTTGTTGGATAACGACATTAAAGAAAAGGGCGAATACCAGCTAACAAACGCTTTAGAAAACATGAAAGCGAAGGGAACGAAGTTCTCTCCCGGAAAAGTAACCGAGTGGTTGGATTGCGGTAATAAAGATGCAACCGTGTATACCAACCAGCGAATTTTAGAGTTTATAAAAGGTACGGATATTGTTGCTGCCTCTCATAAAAATAACAATTCAAAAATTATTGAGCCGTGTTTTATTGGTGAAAATGTACAGCTGATTGATTCGGTAATAGGGCCGCATGTATCAATTGGAAATAATTCCATCATCGAAAATTCGGTTGTGAAGAACAGCATCATTCAAACAAACAGCAAAATTAAAAATGCCGAACTGAGCAACGCAATGGTTGGAAACTTTTCGGAATATACAGGGAAGTCAAGCGATTTAAGTCTTGGCGACTACAGCACAATTAGATAAAACGATTTTGATAAACAAGAACTCCATTTTCTTTTATTTCTTTTCTAAAAACAAGACCTTTTTTTTGTTGTTGGTTCTTTTTGCTGTTGCTTGCAAAGCGCCCAAAAGCAGTCAGGAACAAGGTTCCGCAAAGGGCTCTGTTAAAGGTTCTGACAAGGATATTGTTCTGTTCAAGCGTTTTTTCTTTGACGCAAACAAAGAGCGCATCCTAGGAAACTACGATATGGCTGAAACGCTTTTTTCACAAGCGTTAAAAATCGACCCCAACAGTGCTGCAACCATGTACGAGTTGGCAAACATTTATTCTTTTCAAAACGACAAAAACAAAGCGCTCTATTACAGTAAAAAAGCGGCATCCATCGACCCCAAAAACGTGTGGTACCAGCTACTGTATGCAAGTTGTTTGAAAGAAAATAAAATGATTAACGAGGTGGCGACCGTGTATGAGCGATTAATAAAAGACAATCCCGACAACTTCGACTTTTATTACGAGCTGGCAAACGTTTATTTATACCTGAACAAAACAAATGATGCAGTAAAAATTTACAACCAAATTGAAGCGTCTATCGGTATTACCGAAGAAGCATCTATGCAAAAGCTGAAAATCTATAAGCGCACCAATCGTTTTGAAAAAGCTGTAGAAGAAGCGAAAAAGCTCATTAAAACGTTTCCGAAAGAATCAAAATATTACGGCATACTCGGAGAGCTGTATCAGGAGAACGGCATGAACGAAAAAGCGTTCGAAGCATATACTGATTTAATTAAGCTGGATTCTACAAACGCTTATGTACACCTTTCGTTGGCAGATTATTACCGCAACATCAAACAAAACGACAAAGCCTTCCAGGAAATAAAAATTGCTTTTAAGAGTAAGGAGTTGGACATAGACACAAAGGTTAAAATCCTTTTGTCGTACTACGACATTACCGAAAATTTTCCTGATTTAAAGTCCGATGCTGATGAGTTGTGTAAAATTATTGTAGACGTGCACCCTGATGAAGCAAAAGCTTTTGCGGTTGCGGGGGATTTTTTATTTCGAGATAAAAAGTATGAATTGGCCCGAACACAATATCGAAAAGCCATTTCTCTTGACAAAGAAAAATATGCCTTGTGGAATCAGTTGTTGGTAATTGAATCAGAATTGAGTGATTTTGTTTCTATGGAAAAAGAAAGCAAAGAAGCAATGGAGCTGTTCCCTAACCAACCGCTTCCCTACTTCTTTAATGGTGTTGCCAATTATCAAATGAAAAAGTATGACGATGTTGTTTCTGTTTTGATGGAAGGAAAAGAGTTTGTTTATGACAATCGTCTTTTATTGGCTCAGTTTTATTCCACAATGGGCGATGCTCACAATCAACTTAAAAAACACGAAGAGTCAGATGCGGCCTACGACAAAGCATTAGAGCTTGATCCAACCAACGTTTCTGTATTAAACAATTATGCGTATTTCCTTTCGTTACGGAACAAAAATTTGGAAAAAGCAGAAACGATGTCGAAAAAATGTAATACGCTGGAGCCGAACAACAGCTCTTACCAAGACACGTATGGTTGGATTTTATACCAAATGAAAAAATACGATGACGCAAAAGTATGGATTGGCAAGGCAATTGATGGTGGTGGAAAAACAAACGGGACGCTTTTAGATCATTATGGCGACATTTTATTTCAACTAGGGGATACAGATAATGCGGTGAAGTTCTGGATAGATGCTAAAAAGTACGGTGGAGGGTCACCGTTAATTGACAAAAAAATTGCAGACAAAAAACTCTATGAATAAGTTTAATACTAACTTTTCTTTCATAAATGCAAGGCAACCGTCTTGGGTACTTTGTCTGTTCTTTTTAATTTCATTCTCCTTTTCCGCTTGTAAAACACAGAAAAAAATCACCCTAAACAACGGCAGATGCATTCTGGATTTTAAAAATGCACGAACCCTTTCCTCCAATTTAAAAGCAAACGAATTTAAGTTTGATCGTTTGAATGCAAAACTTTCAGCAGATGCAGAAATCGATAGCACCTCCGCTTCTTTCACGGTTACTTTGCGAATGAAAAAAGACAGCATTATTTGGATGTCCATTTCTAAACTCGGTATTGAAGGAGCCCGCGTTTTAATCACAAAGGATTCGGTAAAGCTATTGAACAGAATTAAAAACAGCTACTTTGTTGGCGACTTTGCTTATATCAGCAAACTTGTAAACACCGACCTTGATTTTGAAATGCTCCAGTCTATTTTAGTGGGTAATAGTGTTGAGTTTTACGATGAAGATGAAAAAATAAAACCGGGAATCGATAATTGTCAGTATACTCTGGGAACCATTCGCAAAAAGAGGCTTCGGAAAGTAATGGAAAAAGGTAAAGAGTTAAAGGAACCTGCACAAAGTATTTATATGGTTCCCGAAACGTTTAAAATTGCGAGAGTTCTATTCTATGAATTTGCTCCGGATCGAAGTTTCGATGCCGTTTATAGTCAATATGAACAAAAAGACTCTACGCAGCTGTTCCCGATGAAAATGAATTATACGATTCGGGCACAAAAAAACGTTAAGATAGACATCGCTTATAATAAAGTGGTTTTAAACGAAGAACAAACATTTCCTTTTAAGATCCCGGATAACTATGAAGCCATTACGATTAAAGAAAAAAAGTAGTTTCTTTTTGTTTCTTTTTCTTTTCTCTTTCGCATTGTTAAATGCCGGCTCTGCCTTTGCCCAAAAACAAACAAAAAAGGAATTAG
>Ga0075163_10003103_pt1 | contig 22375 bp, 21 predicted proteins | sample JI1023141ADNA_FD_71478 | JGI IMG/M metagenome (GOLD analysis project Ga0075163, IMG submission 71478) | Wastewater effluent complex algal communities from Wisconsin, to seasonally profile nutrient transformation and Carbon sequestration -... | ecosystem: Engineered > WWTP > Effluent > Algae... | reverse complement strand
AGAAGGTTTCATCATCCTGGCGCCCTACACGTCCTTCGGCAGCATGGCCCAGAAGCTGGAGCAGCTCGGTGTGGAATCAAAGAGCGCTGAACTGAAGCGGTTCCCGCTCACGCTGATGCCCGTGGATATCACCACCGCACGCAATGTGATGAAGCTCGTGGACATGCTGGATGAGGACGAGGACGTGAACGCCGTGTACCACAACATGGAGCTGAGCGAAGAAGTGGAGGCGGAGTTGGCGGCGGGGTAGACATTGATTGTTGAAGGGCACCTGCTGACCTCTACTAGATCTGGAATGCACTGATGCCTAGTATTGTTTTGCATGCACCGGAGGATTCGATGGTTTTATTATTCTGCAATTGTTGCGGTGGGTTGTTATTATACGTACAGCACGAATAGAGCCCGCGACCGTGCAGCAGGGAATGTCAATTTCACTTCATCGACCATCGATATCGGGAAATTGCAATTCAAGTTTCCGGAAGGACCATTCGGAAGGCCTTTGAGTACGTCTACTGATTACAAGTTGATCACGGTAAACAAGGACACGTTCATTGTGAAATATGGCAACGGACATGCTTGCGGGTTATACTTCAGGTCCCAATGTTCATCTATCGACGGCACGCCGACATACTCGGACATTGAAGAGTACACGTCGATCGGAAGTAATATGATCCTGGGCGCGGGAGTCTATATGCAGAGCAGCAGGAGCTTGAACTCTCCTGAGGAGCATTGTGGGTTGAGAGCGGAAGGAAATACTGATCTCGCGATTGCAGGGAACGATACGCTTCGCTTTAGCTCAACCTCAATTGAATTTGGCCACCCCAAGGCACCTCGACTGAGAATGAAGTTCGATGGTCGGAAGAGGTTTGATGTTCACATAGACCATCATCTGGGACCAACGAGCTTTGTGACTATTCAATGGCATCATGAATAATTAGGCTCTTTCACCGCTAATTCGGATCTGGATTCCGGACCACAAACTCTCTCACCGTGCCCCGAACCGGATGTGGTAGTTGGTCCCTTTCTCGCCACCCTCCACCGTCATGCGGCCGTTGAGCTGGTCCACCAGGCTTTCGATCAACGAGGTACCCAGCGTGGAGCCATCGGACTGCATCTTGTCCAGCGGAATGCCCACGCCATCATCGGTGTAGATCAGGTCGTAGGCGCCGTTCTTCACGCTCGTGATGGCCAGTTTGATATGGCCCGTTCCGCGCTCGGAAAAGGCATGCTTGAAGGAGTTCGTGATCAACTCGTTCAGCAACAACCCCAAGGGCACCATGGTCTGTAGGTCGAAGGTGAGGTCGTTGTCGATGTGTGTGCGGTACTGGATCTTCTCGCCCACATCGTTCACACGCACCAGCTCGGCGAAGAGCTCTTCGATGTAGAGGGCGACATCCAACGTGGCAAGCTCATCGCCTTTATAGAGCTTCTCGTGGATCAGGGCCATGGACATCACGCGGCTCTGGCTCTGGTCGAACGCATGCTGCAAACGTTCGTCGGAGATCGTGCCCGCCTGCAAGCGCAACAAACTGGCGATCACCTGCAGGTTGTTCTTCACCCGGTGGTGCATCTCCTTGATCAACACGTGGATCCGCTCGTTCGCTTGCTCCAGCTTCAATTTCTCGCTCTGCAACGCGGCGGTCTGGTCGTTGTCGCGCAGTCGGGCGGCCTTCAGGTTCTCTTTCATCCGGGTCAACGCAAGACCCAGCACGTCCTGGTTACCCCGCACGGTAACGGGGGTGTCATAATTCCCCCGGCCGATGGCCTCGGCGCTGCTGGCCTGCGATCGGATGTTATCGATCATGCCGTTGAAGGAAAGTGCCATCTGGCCGATCTCGTCCGCGCTGGTGACCGGTACGCCGGCGCTGATATCGCCCATGGCCAACGAACGTGCAGCATGGCTCACCTCGTTCACCGTGTTGCGAACGCCGCGCAGGATCACGAAGCCCATGACGGTGACGCCGCCTACAACGCCGATCAAGGCGGCCAGCACGATGAACAGGCGGATCTCCGCGCTCCGTGAATTCGCTGCGGTGTTCTCCTGGATCAGTCCCAACGAACGGTCCTCGACGAGTTTCAACTTCTCCAGGGCTTGCAGCGAAAGCTCCCACCACTCGCGTGGCGCGATGCCCACGGGATCGATCGTACGGCGCTCCTTCACCGTGCCGATCATCGCACGCAGGAAATTCACCTCCGGCCCTTGGAACAATTCCCGGTAGGCGGTCAACACTTCGGGCGGTGCATCCCGTTCGAACAGGAGCAAGTTTGTCTCGTACTGCGAGATCAGGTCACCCAGTTCGGCCTGGTCATCCTCCGATTCCACACCGTTCGATCCGATGCTCAGGCGGTCGCGCACACCGCTCAACGCTTGTTTGGCATTGAGCAATCGAAGGTGCGCGTACATCCAGTCCTTGGTCTCGGAATCCAATCCCCATTTACCCAAGCGCCCGATCTCGTCCAGCAGCTCATGGTCCATGGCAGCATAGGTCCGGCTGACCGTGATCGGGTCGATGCGCTTGGAAAGGACACGCTTGCGCAGGATGTTCAACCCATCGAACGGCAAGCCCTCATTGATCTTTGCGTCGTTCGGGTCCGATGGGTCACGCAGGTTCTGGATGCTTGAATTCGTGCGTGTGCTCTGGACCGTGAGCTTGATGGACGTGACCGGTCGCCCGGTGAGGAACCCCACGGAGTACGCACATTCCTTCTGCAACTCGTGGATCACCTTGGAATACATCCCGATCATCGCGGACTGCTCGTTGGTGTAGTCCATCACCGAACGCCGCTTGATACTGGAATCCACCTGCTTGCCCAGGAGCAACACCATGCCCAATACCGGGATGCCCAGTGTGAACATGAACTTCGTACGGACGGGGAGGTCTGCGAAACGCCAACGCATCGTTGCCCCGAAAGTACGGTGCTGCATTGTTCGCGATGACCACATTCCATGGGCTTCTACCTTTGGCCACCTTGGATAAGCGGTTCCAAGCCTACCGACCATGAAGGAGCACTTCGACGCACTTGACGAAAAGACGGCACAGGCCCTGCTGGGCGGAGGTGCCGAACGTATCGCAGCGCAGCACAAGAAAGGCAAGCTGAGCGCCCGCGAACGTGTGGGCCTGTTGTTGGATGAAGGGACCTTCGAAGAGATCGGCCAGTTGGTGACGCACCGTAGCGACAATTTCGGGCTCGCCGATCAGAAGTTCCTCGGGGATGGTGTGGTCACGGGTTTCGGCCGGATCGACGGCCGACTTGTCTATGTGTTCTCCCAGGATTTCACCGTCATGGGTGGGTCGCTCGCCGAAGCCCATGCGGCCAAGATCTGCCGCATCATGGACCTGGCCATGCAGAACGGTGCGCCGGTTATCGGTTTGAATGACAGCGGTGGCGCAAGGATCCAGGAAGGGGTTGTGAGCCTTGCGGGTTACGCGGACATCTTCTATCGCAACGTACGCGCCAGCGGTGTGGTGCCGCAGATCAGTGCCATTCTGGGACCGTGTGCAGGAGGTGCGGTGTACAGCCCGGCACTGACGGACTTCGTCATGATGACCGAAGGCACGAGCTACATGTTCGTGACCGGCCCTAACGTGGTGAAGACCGTGACACACGAGGAGGTGAGCAGTGAGGATCTCGGTGGTGCCTCGACCCATGCCACCAAAAGCGGCGTGGCCCATTTCACGGCTCCGAACGAATTGGATGCCATCCGCCAGTTGAGGCAGTTGGTGGCATACATCCCCAGCAATTGCGAGGACGAGCCACCGGCATTTCCCTACACGCCGGGCGACGAACTGCGACCCGATCTGGACCGGATCATTCCGGACAATCCGAACCAGCCCTACGATATCCGCGAGGTACTGAACGCTGTGATCGACCCCGACAGCAGCATGGAGGTGCATGCTGAGTATGCCCGCAACATCGTGGTAGGCTTCGCACGTGTTGCTGGACGCACCGTGGGTTGTGTGGCCAACCAGCCAGCGAGTATGGCCGGCGTGCTCGACATCGATGCCAGTATCAAGGCCGCGCGTTTCGTGCGCTTCTGCGATGCCTTCAACATCCCTTTGCTCGTCTTCGTGGATGTGCCAGGTTTCTTGCCCGGTACGGACCAGGAGTGGCGTGGGATCATCAACCACGGCGCCAAGTTGCTCTATGCCTTCGCCGAAGCGACCGTGCCGCGTATCTCCGTGATCACCCGGAAGGCCTACGGTGGTGCGTATGATGTGATGAATTCCAAGCACATCGGTGCCGACATGAATTTCGCGTGGCCCAGTGCGGAGATCGCCGTGATGGGGGCCAAAGGTGCTGCGGAGATCATCTTCAAGGGCGAGATCGCCAAGGCCAAGGACCCGCAGGCCAAATGGCAGGAGAAGGAGGCCGAGTACAAGCAGCAGTTCGCGAATCCGTACGAAGCTGCTGCACGTGGGTTCGTTGACGCCGTGATCCGTCCGTCCGAGACCCGGCAACGCATCATCTCCGCTTTGGACATGTTGCGGAACAAGGTGGATACCATGCCACGGAAGAAGCACGGCAACATTCCCTTGTGATCATCGTACCACCGGCCTCGCACTGCCGCGCACGAAAATGAAGTTCACCGTTGTTACGCCCAGTTTCGGCCAACTGGCCTACCTGAAACTGAACGCGGTCTCCATTGCCGACCAGCGTGGACCCGGCGTGGAGGTGGAGCATATCGTACAGGACGGAGGGTCCAAGGACGGCACCCGCGAATGGCTGCTCACGCGCCCGGATATCCGAGGCATTGCCGAAGCCGACTCCGGGATGTACGATGCCATCAACCGCGGGATCATGAAAGGGGAGGGCGAGGTGTTCTCCTGGCTCAACTGTGATGAACAATACCTGCCCGGGACACTCGCCGCCGTGCGCGACTTCTTCCTGCACCATCCGGAGGTCGACATGGTCGCGGGCGACACCATCGTGGTGGATGCGACAGGCGCTTACCAATGCCACCGTAAAGCCGTGGTACCCACCACCGGTATTCTGCGCCTGGGCCGAACGCCTGTCCAAAGCTGTTCGTTGTTCTTCCGTGCGAAGCTGGTGAAAGGCCCGACCGCAACGCTCTTCGATCCGGAATGGAAAGCAATGGGCGATTGGGCTTGGCTGCGCGATCAGGATGCAAAAGGCGCACGCATGAAGCGGCTACCCCGTTTCCTGGCCACTTTCGTGGATGATGGCGGGAACTTGGGCATGAGCCCCAGGGCGATCCAGGAGACACGCGCCGTGTATGGTGCCCTCTCGCCGTGGCACCGCGCAACGGAGTACTTCGTCCGAGGGGCCGACTATGCACGCAAGATCCTGGACGGCTACTATTCGCAGAAGCCGTTCGACTACGCCATCTACGACGCGGCACCGAACGAGGCCAGCGGTGTGTCACCACAGCGCACGACACGTCACGTGGCCAAGCCGACATGGCACTGGAAGGGGCGTAGTCATTGACCCTTGATCGGGCCGCTCCGATCGGAATGCTCAGATCAGGCCAACGATCAACGCGCAAGCGATCACAAGCATCAGGACACCAACGATCTGTTGCACGCTGCGTACTGTGATCTTCGGTATCCAACGCTTTCCTAGCAAGGCGCCAATGAATGCGGATAACGTTGTCAACGCGAGCAAGGGCCATTGCGGACGAAGCAGGTCCGGCGGGAGTTGGCCCAGATACATCGGGATCCGTGTGAGGTCCACGAGCAGTGCGACGGCGATGCCCGTTGCGATGAACGCATCTTTCGTCAACCCTGCCCGCAATAGGAAAATGCTCCGTAAAGCTCCTTGGTGTCCGCTCAATCCGCCGAAGAAACCGCTCAACAACCCTCCAGGCACCACGTAGCGACTTGGCAACGACCAGGTGGAGGCTGCGGGCATCAGTTCCACGACCGCGAAGACGGTCATTAGCACGCCGACCACCACCGCTGTGATACTGACCGGATGCAGGAGTCCCGGATAGAGGTAAGGCGCCGCTTCGAAACTGTTCAATAGTCCTGCACCGATCCAAGCCCCCAGAATGCCCGGTAACCCGAACCGCGTGAGGATGCCGAGGTCGACGTTCTTCCAAAGGAGCGTGAACTTGAAAATATTGTTCAGCAGATGTACAAAAGCGGTCATCGCTACCGCCAGTTCCAGCGGGAAGAATAGCGCGAATGCCGGGAGCAGTATTGTACCCAGCCCGAACCCGCTGATCAGCGTGAGCAGCGCAGCGCCCATCGCGACAGCGATGATGATGAGACCAGAAAGCGGTATGGTGTCCAAGAGAGGCTGCTGGATCGGGAACGAAGTTCGGCATGAAAGATGCTGACGGGCTTACCTTCGTTCCTCCTCATAAAACCGTTCCTTCAACATGCTTCTCAAACTTGCTTCCGTGGCCGCCTTGGCCGTTTTCGCCGTTGCTCCGCACGATCCTCTTCCGGACCTTGCCATCGGCACAGCACTACCTGCCGCCGATGTGAAAATGAAGGAGGTGGGCGGTAAGGAGATCTCCTTGAAGGATGCCATGGGAAAGAACGGCCTGTTGGTCGTGTTCTCCTGCAACACTTGCCCGTTCGTCGTAGGTAGCGAGGGCAGCGAAGGTTGGGAAGGGCGTTATCCTGAGCTGGCCGCATTCAGCCAACGCTCCGGTGTGGGCATCGTGTTCGTGAACAGCAACGAAGCCAAGCGTGATGCCGGTGACAGCTTCGCCGATATGCAGCAGCGCTACAAGGACAAAAAGTACAGCGGATCATACGTTCTGGATGCCGGTAACGTAGTGGCCGATGCCTTCGGTGCGCGCACCACCCCTCACGTGTTCCTCTTCAACAAGGAGATGAAGCTGGCTTACAAAGGCGCGATCGATGACAACGTTGGCAGCGCCGCAGGTGTGAAAGCACATTACGTGCAGGACGCGATCGGCAACCTGGCCGCTGGCAAGGCGATCGACCCGGCCACCACGCGCAATGTGGGGTGCAGCATCAAACGGGTGGCTGTCGAGCACAAGCACTAGGTCACCATATTCTTGCGCAACGCCGCATTCCCTAGGGGAGTGCGGCGTTGTTCATTTGTTGAAAACAACATTTCTGCACGGCTGACGGGGGGTGTTCCTTTGTGGAAAGGCATTGGCATGAACGTCCTGTTGATCGGTAGTGGAGGAAGGGAGCACGCCATGGCGTGGAAGATCGCGCAGAGCTCCTTGCTCGATGAGTTGTACGTGTGTCCCGGTAATCCTGGGACGATCAGGCACGGCCGCAATGTGGTGCTGGACCTCAACGACCAGAAGAAGCTGCGCACCTTCCTGCTGGAGAAGAAGATCCGCATCGTTGTCGTAGGTCCGGAAGGCCCCTTGGTGGACGGCTTGCATGACCGTATCTCCGCTGATGCACAACTGGCCGGGAAGGTCACCGTGATCGGTCCACAAAAGGAAGGCGCCCGTCTCGAAGGCAGCAAGGATTTCGCCAAGGAATTCATGTTCCGCCACAACATCCCCACCGCCGCCCACCGCAGTTTCGGCAAAGGTGAACTGGCCCAAGCGAACGAACACCTGGACCGCGTCCAACCACCGTATGTGATCAAGGCCGATGGGCTCGCCAACGGCAAGGGTGTGGTGATCACCAGCGATCGCAAAGAGGCCGGTAAAGTGGTGAAGGACATGCTCGAGGGCGGCCGTTTCGGCAGTGCCGGAGAACGAGTGGTGATCGAACAGTTCCTGAAGGGTGTGGAACTTTCGGCCTTCCTGATCACCGATGGTGAGTCGTTCAAGATGCTGCCTGCAGCCAAGGACTACAAACGGATCGGGGTGGGCGATACCGGTCCGAATACCGGCGGCATGGGAGCGGTCTCCCCAGCTCCTTTCGCGGACAAGGATTTCATGCAAAAGGTGCATGACCGCATAGCCGCCCCCACGATCCGGGGGCTACGCAAGGATGGCATTCCGTACAACGGCTTCCTGTTCATGGGGCTGATGAACGTCAACAACGAACCTTACGTGATCGAATACAATGTGCGTTTGGGCGATCCCGAAGCACAAGCTATTCTGCCCCGCTTGCGGAGCGATCTGCTCGATCTGTTCGAGGGCATAGCCTCCGGCACGTTGAGCGAGCGACATGTGGATGTGGACGACCGGACCGCTGTTACAGTCGTGTTAGCGAGCGAAGGGTATCCCAATGAGCATGCGACCGGTAAGCCGATCATCGGTCTGGAATTGGTGCGGGACGCTTATGTGTTCCAAGGCGGCACCGCCCTGACCGGCGATCGGTTGGAGACAGCCGGTGGTCGGGTGCTCTCGGTAACCGCCTTCGGGAAGGACTTGGAGCAGGCCATACTTGCGGCGCAGCGCAGTGCTGCATTGATCACGTACGAAGGGAAATACCTGCGGTCCGATATCGGCTTGGACATCGTGAAGCAACCCTCTACCAGGGCCACCCCACAGGCGCAACACGCTAAATGAGCGTACCGTCCTGTTGTGCCTTCCTGCTGTACTTGCCCTGCAAGTTCAACCAGTAGATAAGCCCAAGGCCCATCAACACACTGATCGCCGTGACCGGCCCCCAGCCCATGGCAGCCAGCAGCTTGAAGGAGTTCTCCAGGAAATGTCCGATGGCGAAGGATATCTGTTGCATCGTATGGGGTCTCTGACCGGCCAAAGATAGACAGCCAACGGGATCACTTCACGCATGCTCGTCCGCCTCTTCCGCAGCAATCAACCCGGTGTCCTGCTGGGCTTGCTTTTGTTGATGCCATTGCTCTTTTGGCGCCACTTCCAAGGGCCGGTACCGGCCAGTGCCAATGCCATGCCCTTACATCTATTGCTCCAAGGATTCTTTGGCATGGTGTCCTGGGGATATGCCGCCATCTTGTTCCTTACCCTGTGTATCCTGGCTGCCCAGCTTACTGGCACCATGAACGAGGCCGAACTCACCGACCGACGTAACCACCTGCCGGCGCTATTGTTCCCCTTGTTGCTCGGTACCCTGGCGGTTCCGGGCTCCCTTGGACCGGCGCTCATGGGCATGCCCTTCGTGCTATGGGCCATGCGGCGTACTTGGAGCATCACCAGTGGCGGACCGGCATTGGCCGCCTTGTGCGACGGTGGTCTGCTGCTTGGCCTCGCCTCACTGTTCTACATGCCGTATGCGTTCTTGATCGTGGTGGTGTGGGCCTCCGTGTCCGTGATCAGACCGTTCCATTGGCGTGACTATTTGGTCCCGCTTGTTGGTTTGGCCCTGGTCTTCTACATCGCTTGGGGCGTATTGCATCTCCTTGGAATATCCAGTTGGAGACCGTTGCGAACGGTTACAGCGGCGATACCCATCACCAACTCGCCTAGCAGCGTCTACAACAGTGTACTTGCGGCTCTTCTCGTTCTCTTGTCGATCATCTCCCTGTACCGCTTTGCGGGACAGTATGGCCGGGGTGTGGTGCGTGAGCAGAACCTGCGCAGTGCATTCCTTGCCTTCGCGGCGACGCTCGGCATCATAATCGGTCTGGTCGCGCTTTTGAACGGTTGGTTCCCACCCGTCCTTTTGGCCGTGCCCTTGTCGCTGCTGTTCACGTTCGCATTCCTGGGTACCCGCAAGGTCTGGCTCAGCGAGGTCGCCGCCCTCGCCTTATTGGGGCTGGCACTTTGGAAACAGTTCGGTTGATCACCGGTCAGCGGCCAACACGGACCACCGTTCTACCTTCGCGGTCCAATTTCGTCCGATCGATCGGACCATACCTAGAACGCATGAAATTCGGTGTCGTCACCTTTCCCGGTTCCAATTGCGATGAGGACATGATCTACGTGTTGGGGACCATCATGGGCCAACGCGTAGAGAAGCTCTGGCACAAGGACCACGACCTCAAAGGCGTCGATATGGTGGTGCTGCCCGGTGGCTTCTCTTTCGGCGACTACTTGCGCAGCGGTGCCATCGCGCGCTTCTCCCCGATCATGCAGGAAGTGATCGCACATGCAGGGAAGGGAGGTCTCGTCTTCGGGGTTTGCAATGGTTTCCAAGTGTTGTGCGAAGCCGGCCTGGTACCAGGGGCCCTGTTGCACAACGAGGGGCAGAAGTTCGTTGCGCGCAACACCTTCATTCGACCGGTGACGCGCAAGACCACCTTGACCAGCGCCGTGCCGGACAAGGCCCTGAAGATCCCGATCGCGCACGGTGAAGGCCGTTTCCATGCAGATGCCGCCACCTTGAAGGCGTTGAAGGACAACGACCAGGTGCTGTTCCGTTATTGCGATGCCGAGGGCCGCTTCACGGATGAGGCCAATCCCAACGGCAGCAAGGAGAACATCGCCGGGGTGTGCAACAAGGCCCGGAACGTTTTCGGTATGATGCCGCACCCTGAGCGCGCTGCCGATCCACGTCTGGGGAATACCGACGGGGTATCGCTCTTCAACTCGTTGCTGCAAGCCGTGCTGGCGTGATCCTACGGCAGGGAAGGAGCAAATAGCACACGCACGGATCTTGTGCGTGAAAGATCGATCCGCAGGTCCGGGCTATTCTCATCAGATCCCTTCCATCCGGTGAATTCATGGCCCATCTCTGCTCGGGCTGCAAGGTGCATGGTCACACCCTGAAAGCAGGTGACCGCATGCTCTCCTGCGGAGAGCGCAAGCCCTTCGATGAAAAGAACACCCTGTTCCGCCGGTGGGGCTTCGACGGTGATGGTGCGCAGCTTGCGGCCGGTGCTCGTGCTCAGGTGTTCAAGGAGGTGCGCTGGCCGGTCAACGATGAAGGTGGACAATGCCGTGTAGCACGTTTCCGGATCAGGCCGTTCCATTTCCACCCGCCAGCGCTGGTGGTCTGCGGACAATGCCTGACCATGACTTTGGAAAATGCTGTCGGCCATGGCGCCAGCACGCTCCGGTGCCAGTGCGGTAGCTAGTAGCGCCGTTGTTCGTGCGAGCAGCATTTGTTGAAGGTCCGGTTGCCCCAACAACTGTGGGATGTAGGGTGTGCCGGAGGAGATATCAGAGGCCATTCGCTCCACGCTGTTCTCATCGGCAGGTGCCCACAGGTCCATGTCGAACATCACCCAGCGCCAACGGCCACCGTTCTGACGAGGCCGGTAACACCGCACGTTCAGGTCATGGTCCGCGCGGCCGGTCCAGAGGTCGAGGCAGGCGAGGTCGATCAGGTTGTCGAGATCGATGTGTTTTTCCAACGTGTCCATCGGGGCCATCGCCATCAACAATTCCACGGCGGGCTTGAACCGGTCATCACTACCGGAACGCACAACGCCCGCAGGCCCTTCCAGCACATCCACCGCCTGGCTATTGCTGATCCGCTGCAACCATTGTTTGTCCTTGGGAGGCATCCAGCGGTACAAGCCCCAGTATGCGCCGTTCAGGTAGAGAGGCATAGGGCGCGAGGGCTGGACATCCAGGTCGAGATGATACCGCTCGACCAGTGCTTCCATGAACAGGTTGCGCAGGAAGGTGTGCGGTCCGGCATCGGCCCGTAGGATGCCTTCTTGGAAATGCTCTTCACCGGAAAGCCGTAGACCTTTCACCGGACTGTCGTACCGATCCCGTGCGTGCAATTTGAAAGAGCGTTTCGCAAGGCCGCGCGATCCGCTGCCGTGTATGCTGATGCCGATGGGGATCGGCACATCCTCCGTGCCGTTGAACTTCACCATGGCCAACCGCTCCCATGTGCGGCCCTTCCTGCTGAAGTTCGCGAGCGCGCCCTCCACATTGATACCGGTGCTATCATCCGATAGTCCGGCTTGGTCCATGGCGATGGTGATGCCGTGTTGTGGGGCACCACCCAAAATGAATGTTGAACAGAACTCCTTGCTGGGTAAATGTCCATCGGCAAAAGCACGGGCACGGATCACTCGATCATGATCCACGGGGATCGGCGATGCGTAATCCAGGCCGTTGACAAGTGTCGGCTCGGTACCGTCGGATGTATAACGGATGCACGCCCTTTCATCGGCGATCAACGGCAACATCAGACTCCCTTCAGGGGGAACGAACGATGTGTCGATGGATGGTGTGCTGGTGCGTCCATGGATCGCAACAATGCCCATGTTGGGTGCGCCGGGTGTCGCGGTGTCGAAGAAGCTCCATGCTTTTGTTCCATCGTTCAAGCGCCCCACGCTGAGGTCGCCCGCCATGGCCGGATAGGTGAAGACATCCAGAACGGTCAAGCCATCCGCAGCGATCAACAGCAGTGTGCCGCCCTTGCGCGGTAATGTGAACCCGACGTGATCAGGACCTCGGTCCGGCGCACCATCGAACCAGATGATGCGGTGTTCGCCCGGCGCGATGGTCAACGGGCCTTCCATCACGTGCATACGGCCCACCACGGCAAAGCGCATGTTCGTGAGGTCCACCGCCGTGTCTCCGGTATTGTAAAGCTCCACCCAATCCGGCGTGCTGCCATCAGGAGCTTCGAAGGTCTTCCGGTTCGCCGCCTGTAATTCGTTGATGACCACACCTTGCTGTGCCATTGCCCCCAACGGGACCAAGAAGAGCGCCATGATCAGCTGTCGAACCACACACCGAAATTAGGGTCATACAACATCCAGCGAGCAGGCGAATTCAAGTTCATCCACAGATTTCGCCAATTTCACAGATGGCTTGATGGAAATTCCTGAAGACTTCCACATGCCTGCATTTCATCTGCGCTATTCTGCGACAACTGTGGACGCCTTTCTCTTATCACAACGCATTTTTCGTCACCCAAACACGCCACCCGACGATCGCCTTCTGCACCGGAGAAAGACGAGCGAGGTCTTTGTCCCATAGACGTGGGAGCACGGCTTTGTTCAGTCGGGCAAGGACGCGGAAGGCGGACTTTGGGAGGGTCATGATCAATGGTGTTCAAGGCCGCAATCCTCGTTGTCCCATTCCAGTTCGATGGTGGCATGGTGGATGCCCAGCGCCTTAAGTTCGGAGCGCACTTTGCTTTTGATGGCGAGTGCTTCCATGTGCCCTACTTCGGCAACAACGACGTGTACGGTGTGTACGATGAAACTGCCATCCAGCGTCCATGTGTGCTGATCGTGCAGATCGGTCACATGTGGTATGGCGAGCAGGGCTTTCCGGATCGCGTATTGATCGACACCCGCGGGGATCTCCTGCATCAATATCCCTGTGCCCTTGCGCAACGTCCCGATCGCATTGAAGAGGATGAACAAGCTGATGGCGATGCTCAATAGCGGATCCACGATGGCCCACCCCGTGAAGTGGATCACGATGGCGCCCACCAGCACCGCTGCCCAGCCGAGCACATCTTCCAGCAGGTGCAGATACGCGCCGCGTTCGTTGAGCGAATGACCGGCGTGCAGCTTCCATGCGGCGAATCCGTTCATCGCCAAACCGAACAAAGCGATCACGATCATGCCTGTGGCGTGCGGTATGTGCGGGTCGCTTAGTCGTGGAACGGAAAGTGTCATCATCAGGATGGCCCCGACGATCAGCACTACGCTCGTAAGCCAGCCGCCCAGCATGCTGTAGCGTCCGTAGCCGTAGCTGTAATGGGCATCTCGCCCCTTCATCGCCACACGCTGCAGGTACCACGCGGTGCCCAACACCAAGCAATCGCCCGCGTCGTGCATGGCATCGGTGAACACCGCTATGCTGCCAGTCCACCAACCGCCGAACACCTCCACCAACGTGAAGGCGAGGTTGACGAAGAAGGCCAGGCGCAGGGCTTTTGCACTTGTCGCGTGGGCATGGCCGTGCGAATGACCATCGTGATCATGACCGTGGTGATGCGCTTGGTCGTGGGCCATTGAATCAGGCCAAATCTACTCGGTGCGGAATGCTCTTATGGCGAAAGCGTCACGTGCCTCACCCCACAACAACCCGCCCCGTCTTCTTCGCCAGCTTCTTCTTTGCTTCGCTCAGTTGCATGATCTCTTGCAAGAGTGCCATCACGCCAAGGTCGTCCGCGGTCTTCAACTGTTCCTGTCGCTCCTTGATCATGCGGTCCACGCGGCGTTCTTTCAGGATGTCAACGGCTTCTTCCAAGGAGTCGAAGAGTGCTTCACTTTCGCGTTTCACATGGATCTTGTGCCGGGCTTTCCAGTTCGCACTGAGCACGTGTTTCTCGGTGAGGAGATCGATCGCGGTATTCCTCCAGTCCGGCTCTTCGTGGCCTACATAATGCTGAGCATCCACTGTTTTCCGCAGGTTGCTGGCATGGCGATAGTCGAGATAGATCGCTCGGAAGATGGGCTCATCAAAAAGGATGTCGTCCAAGGCCAGCATTTCGAACATGAGCTCCGCAACGCTAGTCTCCTCTTCCACGGTGCCTCCATCATCCTGTTGCAACGGTACGTTGATACGCTCGTGCCCGTAGCTCAAAAGCATACGCAATAGATCGCGTTCCTGGGGCGTGGTGCCGACATCCTCGATGGTTGGTTGTGGCGTAGCGATATCCGGTGAAAGATGTTCTTCCGGCACGTACTGATCACCGCCGACCTTCTTGCGGTACTGCTTGCGCAGCACCTTGTTCATCTCGCTGATGAGGGCCTGCTCATTGACACCCAGCAGGCGGCTGCATTGCTGGATGTAGAGGGAACGCAGCACGAGGTCGGGAACAAGCGCAACGCTCTCCACGATCTCGTGGATGGCCCCGGCCTTCTTCACCGGATCGTCGCCGCTATCGGCCATCAACAGGCTGGCCTTGAACACCAGGAAATCCTGTGCGGTGCGCGTCAGGTGGTCCTTCACCTCACTGCTACTGTGGCTCTTCGCGAAGCTGTCCGGATCCTCGCCTTCGGGGAAGGTGACCACTTTCACGTTGAGGCCTTCCCTCAGCACCAGGTCGATCCCGCGTAAACTAGCTTTCATGCCCGCCGCATCACCATCGTACAGGATGGAGACCGTGGGCGCATAGCGCTTGATCAGGCGGACTTGATCTTCCGTAAGGCTCGTACCACTGCTGGCCACTACGTTGGTGATGCCCGCCTGGTGCAGGCTGATCACATCGGTGTAGCCTTCGACGAGGTAGCAGAGGTTCTGCTCCACGATCGTCTTCTTCGCGTTGAAGATGCCGTAGAGCGAGCGGCTCTTGTTGTAGAGCACGCTTTCCGGACTGTTGAAGTACTTCGGCAGTTTCTTGTCGCTCTTCAGCGTGCGCGCACCGAAACCGATGGGCTGTCCGCTGAGGCCGAGGATGGGGAAGGTGACACGCCCGGCGAAGAAGTCCCATGGGGTGCGTGCTTCATCCTCGCGGCGTTTGATCCAGCCCGCCTTCTCAAGCAGTTCCGGATTGAACCCATTCGCGATGGCGGCGATGGCGAAGGCGTTGCCCTGATCGGGCACATACCCCAATTGGAACGCCTTGATCGTGGCGTCCGAGAAGCCGCGTTCATGGAAATAGGAAAGGCCGATGCGCTTGCCTTCGTCGGTGTTCCACAGCACATCAACGCTCCAGTTGAGCGCCCATTGCTGGATCACGGCGAGCGCTTCCCGTTCGCTCTGTTCGATCTGTTGTTCGGCCGACTGCTCCTCTTCGGGCAGGTCGATGTTGTAGCGCTTCGCCAGCCAGCGGATGGCCTCCACATAGCTGAGGTGCTCGTGCTTCTGGAGGAAGGTGATGCTGTCGCCGGCCTCCCCGCAGCCGAAGCACTTGTAGATGCCGAGGTTCGGACTGACGTTGAACGAGGGCGTCTTTTCGTTGTGGAAAGGGCACAGCCCAAGGAAGCGCGGACCCTTGCGTTTCAGCGCGACGAATTCGCCCACCACCTCTTCTACGCGGGCGGCTTCCTTTACCTGTTGTATGGCGTGCGGGACGATCATCGGATCGCGAAAATACCCGTGGATGCAGGGAAAGACGTGGGGTGTGGAAATTCGGGGAAGACCAACACCGATCGTTCATTTACCACTGATCCCGGTGCTGGAGTTGCTTCCTTGGCCACCAAGCGGTTAAGGAGCGAGGTCGTGCGTCGCACCGGCGAAAGCATGACCATCGATCAACGATCCACCAACACCATTGACCGGTCAGGGGCCTACCACAGTACCCAAGCTGTCGTATATGACGTGTTTGAGCTCCTTTCCGGTTGGGTCGAAGAACACCCAGTCGCCAACGGGTTTTCCATGCGCGTAGGTCCCGGTGTAGTATGGTTTGCCGTTCGGGTGGAAGACCTGTGTAGCGCCCTCTTCCGATCCATCCACGTAGGTGGAAGTGCTGCGCACATTGCCTTCTGGGAAGTAGGAGGTCCATGGCCCTGTGCGTTGTCCGGCCTTCATTTCGCCCACCATGCGCCCACCATCCGGCATGTGTACCACTTGTGGGCCCTCTTTCAACGCATTGGTGTTCTGAGGGACAGTGTCGATCGAAGGTGGCACGTCGTCCGGGGCGTCCTTGCCGCTACCACCACAGGCGGATACGAGGAGGACAATAAGTGTGATGGTGAGAAGGTGGCGTGCCATTACTGAGGTGGAGGGATGCTATTTGGTGCGCTCAACGGTCATTTGCACGAGGCCTTCCAAAGCGTCCCGTGCATCGTTCTTTGGGAAGGTGTGCAAAACGGCAATGGCCTTGTCGCGGTATTCGTACATGCGTTTGTTGGCATGGGCGATACCTCCTGCTTTGGCCACGGCTTCAACAAGCCGGGTCACCGCCTTGTCATCCTCGTTGTGGTTCTTCACCACGTCCACCATCCATTTGCGATCGCTGCGCTCCACATGCTGCAATGCGTGGATCAGCGGGAGGGTCAACTTCTTTTCCTTGATGTCCAATCCTGTTGGTTTGCCGGTATCCTGGCCGCTGCCGTAGTCGAAGAGGTCGTCCTTGATCTGGAAGGCGATGCCCGTGTATTCCCCGAATTGCCGCATGCGTTCCACCTCCTCCGGGGTCCGTCCTGCAGCGCTGGCACCGCTTGCGCAACACGCGGCGATCAGGCTTGCGGTCTTTTTGCGGATGATGTCGAAGTACACATCCTCGTTGTAGTTCAGCCCACGGGTCTTTTCCAACTGGAGCAATTCTCCTTCGCTCATTTCGCGCACGGCCGTGCTCACCAGCCGCAGCAATTGGAATTCGCCTTTGTCTATGGCCAGCAGCAGCCCACGGCTCAAGAGATAGTCCCCTACGAGCACTGCGATCTTGTTCTTCCAAAGCGCATTGATGCTGAAGAAACCCCGCCGCATGTTGGATCCATCCACCACGTCATCATGCACCAGTGTGGCTGTGTGCAACAGCTCGATAAGGCTGGCCGCGACGAAAGCACTTTCGCTCACGGGTCCGAACTGACGCGCGCTGAGCAGCGTGAACATGGGCCGCATCTGCTTGCCCTTCCGTTTCACGATGTAGTGCATGATCCGGTCCAGCAGCGCGGCCTTGCTGCGCATGGCTTCGCGGAAATGCGGCTCGAAGGCCTTCATTTCCGCAGCTATGGGGCGCTGGAGTTCTTCGAATGTGGGCATGAGATCCCGTCCGGGACCTGCCGGGAACGGCAAAGATGGTGATCGGGTCGATGCCGCATAAACAACTTTTGCGACCCGCCTTCGTCCATTGGGATGTGGGCATTGGCCGCCTACCTTCGCTGAGCATGATTAGTAGCAGAACTCCACTTAGGAACGCCCTCTTCCTTGCCGTGCTGCTGTCCGCACTGGGGGCCGCTGCCCAGCCAGGGAAACCCAAAGTGGTCTTGTACAAGGACCGGTTGGCTGCCGCGTTCGATACGGTGGATTGTGTGAAGAACGTGATCAAGGTCAATCCTCTCCTCTTTTTCCGGGGCGAGATACCGATCTATTATGAGCGAGCGATCACCCCTAAGCTCAGCATAGAGTTGGGCGCTGGGGTCGCGCTGCGCGATTACCTCACCCTCTCCTTCAATGGCAGTGATGCGGATGACTATGGCGCCGGTACGGAGATCGTTCCACGGCTGAGCTTCCACATCGGGGCGCGGTTCTATTTCGAGGATGACTTGGAACCACAAGGGTTCTATCTACAACCTACGTTTTCGCACCTGAACTATACCAAGGATATCCGCACGAAGGGCCCGACTGGTGAACTGACCGACAATTCCCTGCGCGATGAGCGGGTCTACAATGATCTACGGCTCTATGCAGGTTACCAATTGCTGAGTTCGAACAGCAACTGGATGTGGGACCTCTATGGAGGAGTGGGCTATCGTGATCGCTACATGGTCATCGTCAAGGAGCGCCTCGACTTCACCAACGACATGTACACCTATGAAGTAGGGACGACCAAGGACCAGACGGTGGCCTTTTTCCTTGGTGTCAAAGTGGGGATGGGATTCTAGTGCGCTGTTGGCCCTTCGCTGCCGGCCATTGGCTGTTGCGTGCGAGCGGGTACGTCAGGCCGATCCTGGGACGGAAGTGTTGGTCAACGAGCCGTGATGCGCGGCTAACAGCCATTGGCCAATAGCCAGCGGCGCAATTCACTTCATCACTCGTTCCCCGTCCTTCAACGCCGGCTCGTTCTTGTTGGCCAGTTGACCGCAAGCGGCATCGATGTCGCGACCACGGCTTCTCCGGATGCGTGCCACGATGCCCTTCTTCTCCAAGTAGTACATGAAGGCAACAGCATCCTCACTATCCGTGCGACCGAATTCGCTGCCGTCGATCGGGTTGTACTCGATCAGGTTCACCTTGGCATGGACATCACTTGCGTAGCGCACCAATTCCTGTGCATCGGCCAGTGAATCGTTGAAGCCCTTCAACAGGATGTACTCGAAGGTGACCTCCTTTCGCGTGACGCGGGTGTAGTAGCGTAGTGCGTCCTTCAGGTCGGCAAGCGAGTTCTGCTCGTTGATCGGCATGATCTTGTCGCGCTTCTCGTCGTTGGCAGCGTGCAGGCTCAACGCCAGGTTGAAGCGCGCGCCATCATCAGCCAGCTTGCGGATCATCTTGGCGATGCCGGCGGTGCTCACCGTCACGCGACGAGCACCTATGCCCAAGCCATCCTGCGCCATGATGCGTTCTGCACTGCGCATCGTGTTGGCGTAATTGAGCAATGGTTCGCCCATGCCCATGTACACGATGTTGGTGATGCCCTGCTTGTGGTACTTCAGCGCGAGATCATCGATCATCGTTACCTGGTCCACGATCTCGGCGGCATCGAGATTGCGGATGCGCTTCAACTTGCCGGTCGCGCAGAAACTGCACGTGAGGCTGCACCCGATCTGGCTGCTGATGCAAGCGGTCAGTCGCGTAGGTGTTGGGATCAATACGCCCTCCACGACATGCCCGTCCCAAGTCTTGAACGCGCATTTCACGGTGCCGTCCGCGCTCAATTGTTCTTCCACCAAGGTCAACGGCCGGAAGAGCGTCCGTTCTGCGAGCTTCTCCCGGAACGCCTTGGGCAGATCGCTCATGTCCTCGAAAGCGCGGGCCTTCTTCTTCCAGAGCCATTCCCATAATTGCTTGGCGCGATAGGGCTTCTCGCCCACCTCGCCCACAAGAGCCTTCACCTCGTCGAGGGTGAGTTCGCGGATGTCGGTGGTCGTGATGGCCATGTTGCAAAGGTACCGGCTAGGCCAGGAGCATCTCTGCAACTTTCAGATCCAGTGGTGTTGTGATCTTGATATTGGCGTCTTCGCCTTCGACCAATTGAACGGTGACGCCCGTCCGCTCCACCAATGTCGCCTCATCCGTAAAGGCGGCATCGTATGGCAACTCGAAGGCTTTATTTAACAACTCGACCCTAAAGCACTGCGGTGTTTGGACAGTTCGCAGGGCTGAGCGGTCCATGGATCTACTGGTGCCGCCCATCACTTCGCGCACCGAAGAACTGATGGGCACCACTGGGATCGCGGAGCCATGTTCTTCTGCAGCATCGAAACAACGCGCGATCAGTTCGACGCTTACCATTGGTCGAACACCATCGTGGACAGCTACAACACCATTGTGATCCACTGCGGCAATGCCATTGCGCACCGAGTGGAAGCGTTCTTCTCCACCAGCCACGATGCTGTGTTCCGTATGGAAACCATGGCCGATGCACAGCGCCTTCCAAATTGGGATGTGCGCTTCGGGAAGCACCACGATGATCGGCATGGTCGCGTCGTAGGCCCGGAAGACATCAATGGTGCGGCACAGCAGCGGTTTGCCGTTCAGCAACATGAATTGTTTGGGCACAGGCGCACCCATCCGTTTGCCGGAGCCGCCTGCTACGATAATGGTGGAGCGCTGCATGGACCCAAAGGTCGGTGAGAGGGTGCGAAAGAGAAAGGGTGCGAGAGCCTGAACCCTCGCACCCTTACACTCTTAAACTCTATTCGATCAGATGATCAACATGGCATCACCGTAGGAGAAGAAGCGGTACTTCTCCTTCATGGCCACTTTGTAGGCGTTCCACACATGGTCGTACCCACCGAAGGCCGCGACCTGCATGAGCAAGGTGCTCTCCGGCATGTGGAAGTTGGTGATCATGCTGTCCGCAATGCTGAAGTCGTAGGGCGGGAAGATGAACTTGTTCGTCCACCCGTTGTAGGGCTTCATGTGGTTCTCGGTGCTCACGCTGCTTTCGATCGCGCGCATGGTGGTCGTGCCCACGCAGCAAACGCGTTTCTTGGCATCCTTGGCGCGGTTCACGATGTCGCAGGCTTCGCGATCGATGATCACCTGCTCGCTGTCCGTCTTGTGCTTGGTCAGGTCCTCGACCTCTACAGGGCGGAACGTGCCCAAGCCAACGTGCAGGGTCACCTCGGCGAAATGGATGCCTTTCAGCTCCATCCGTTTCATGAGTTCGCGGCTGAAGTGCAGACCGGCGGTCGGTGCGGCAACAGCGCCTTCGTGCTTGGCGAAAATCGTCTGGTAACGCTCGGCGTCGCTGGCTTCCGTCTCCCGTTTGATGTAGCGGGGCAGGGGCGTCTCACCCATTTCGGTGATCGCGTGCTTGAACTCCTCGTACGTGCCGTCGAACAGGAAGCGGAGCGTGCGACCACGGCTCGTGGTGTTGTCGATCACCTCGGCGACCAACTCATCGTCCTTGCCGAAGTAGAGCTTGTTCCCGATGCGGATCTTACGGGCAGGGTCCACGATCACATCCCACAAGAGGCTGTCGCGGTTCAGTTCGCGGAGCATGAAGACCTCGATCTTGGCTCCGGTCTTCTCCTTGTTACCCCACATGCGCGCAGGGAACACTTTCGTGTTGTTCAGGATGAAGGTGTCGCCTTCGTCGAAGTAGTCCAGGATGTTCTTGAACTTCTTGTGCTCGATCTTGCCATCCTTGCGGTGCAAGACCATCAGTTTGCTGCCGTCGCGGTCCTTGGTGGGGTAGAGGGCGATCTGCTCCTTGGGAAGAGCGAACTTGAATGCGGTAAGTTTCATGAGAGCGTATAGGGCTTACGGGCCCGGTCCGAGATTTGGGGGGCCGAAGATAGTGCGATCGTGAAGCGAACGTTAAATGACTGATAGCCAATGCACTGGAAGAGCTTTCGGGCAACCGGACAAGACCATGGACCTCTTATTGGGTCGATTGGATCCGAGCGGACCACTCCGTTGGCGTCAGGGCCTCCGTCACACTGTATGGACCGATCCGCGTGCGGCGCAGCTGCGATAGGTGCGCCCCACAACCCAGCACTTGGCCGATATCATGGGCCAGTGAGCGGATGTAGGTGCCTTTGCCTACGTCCACGACGAAATCGACCTCCGGGCCACGAATGGCCAGTACTTCCAAGGAGTTGATCAGGACGCGACGGGCGGGTATCTCCACCAAGTGTGCGCGCTCCACGTCCCTTGCCAGCCAGTAGGCCCGCTCGCCTTCGAAACGTTTGGCGGAGAAGTTCGGCGGCCGCTGTTGCATCTCGCCCTTGAATTGGCCAAAGGCCGCGCGGATCGTGGCTTCATCCAATTGCTCCCAAGGTCCGAAGGGCTCCGGCGTGCTCTCCAGATCATAGGTGGGTGTTACGCTTCCCAAGGTGAGCGTACCCGTGTAGGTCTTCCCCTCATCGGTGATGTACGGCAGCTTCTTGGTGAACGGCCCGTAGGCGAGGATCAGCAGGCCGGTGGCCAAGGGGTCCAGGGTTCCGGCGTGGCCCACTTTCAACTTCCGCCCGGCGGCGATACGCATAGCGATACGGAGTTTGCCCACCACGTCGAAGCTGGTCCATGTCAGGGGTTTATCCACCAGGACCAAACCACCGGTGTCCGGCGCAAAGACGAAGTCGCTGATGGGGGAGCGGGATTCCATGCGAAGCGTAACGAGCGGTCACCGACCGGGGCTTACATCATTCGCAACGGCACATCCATGAAGTACAGCAACAGGATCACGCCACCAACGGCGATCCGGTACCATCCGAACGCCTTGAAGCCGTGTTTGCTCAAGAACGAGATGAAGGAGCGAATGGCGACAATGGCGACGATGAAGGCGACTACGTTCCCGATGGCGAATAGCTGCAGGTGTTCCGTTGTGAAAGCACCGCCGTCCTTCACGTACTCGTACATGGATTTCACCGTGGCACCGAACATGGTCGGCACGGC
>Ga0075163_10003102_pt1 | contig 22386 bp, 19 predicted proteins | sample JI1023141ADNA_FD_71478 | JGI IMG/M metagenome (GOLD analysis project Ga0075163, IMG submission 71478) | Wastewater effluent complex algal communities from Wisconsin, to seasonally profile nutrient transformation and Carbon sequestration -... | ecosystem: Engineered > WWTP > Effluent > Algae... | reverse complement strand
CCGACGCCGGTCACGCAGCGCAGCGTGCACCCCGAATTGAACCCGCACGGCAGGGACCGCGAGTGCATGAACCTGACCCCGATCGTCGTGGCGATGGACGTCACGCGCTCGCGCGGCGACACCGTGACGAGCGATGGATGCCGCAGAAGCCTCGATCCCAAACAAGAGGCAGTTCACACGCAGCCGCCAACTACCGAGTCGAGGGACGAAGTAACCCGCGAGCCGACGCAGCCCTTCCTACCGCCACTCGTGCTCCCCCCCGTACTGAGCAACCGCGTATCATGCAATGTTTCAGGCAGAGACCTACTGGTTTCTGCTACTTTTTAAGTCTGTCGGAAATCTCCTTCCTGAGGGCCTCGTCTTTGTCGAGTATCTGGGTGGGAAACGTAGAGAACTTGTCCGGGTCGTCGATCACCATCGCGTTCAGCCCGCGTTGCTTATCCTTATAATACTTGTGCATCTTCTCCCGCTCGTGTGCTCCCGTGACGAACCCTCGCTTCTTGTTTTCATAGCGCGCCCGAAGGAGCTGCCCCAGGTAAGACGTGCTCAGCCTCCGGTGCAGCATCTGATCCGTGAGGTAGCTCGGGCTGCGGTAGTTTTCGACGAACAGGTTCTTCTCGAGATCCTCCGGCAGTCCGTAGAGCTCGGAGGTGCGGAAGCAGTCGACCAAGAGCGACCACAGAGGTGGATTTACCTCAGCGAGCTTGTCGGTGTCGGGGTCCAGCGTCATGCGCTTCTGGTCCTTGGCGCTTAGGCTCCCGGGCCCGACGCAGCTCTTGTAAAGGGTGATCAGCGGGTTATCCAGGCGTAACCTTCCGTAGTAGCAGGCGAAGGCGAGGACCAGCCACTGGATGCTATGGGCGTACTCCCCATGTGAGGGCCCGGTCCCATCCTTGAACAGATATCCGTTCATCACGATTCCGGGGAAGATGACCCTGGCGCCGCCGGTCAGGCTGATGTTCTGTGCGTATCTCTTCAGATCACTGTCGCTCTTTACCACGATCTCCTGGTGAGACCTCTTGAACTGGCACCCCACCCTCCCTTCGGCGGCCGCGTCGATGATGTCGAACATATCGTTGAAGCCGCGGGTGAGCGCATTGTCCTGCCGCATATCGACCTTCAGAAATTTGAATTGCCGGTCCATAAAATCGGACATATCAAAGTACATGACCTCGAACGCTCGCCGGTCCGACAGAAAACAAAGCATGTGCGCATAATCGGACAAGTACGGCGTCCGGTCGTTCTCCTTTTTAGAAGGGTACATAGTTCGCAGGACACGATATGCCCCCTCAAGGGATTCCTGGTCATACTGCGCGATGAACATGCTACGCGAATCTACGCCCTTCTGCAGCGCCGTACAAATATGTCGCCATTATACCGCCTCACTTCGACGACGCCTCCCGCTCCCGCACTCCCCATCGCTCGAACGCCGACTCCCCCGCGACCACGTCGATCTCGAGGGGCCGATCGGCGAGCTTTTTCCACGACTCGCCCTTGCCCCGATTGAACATCCCGTACACCCCGAGCGCCTCCGGATATTTATCGAATTTCAGCGGTATCACCGCCACCTGCCCGGGGAACACGAGCAGCGTCTGGACCACGCTCTCGTCGGGCACGACGACCAGGCGGGCGACGGCCGAGTAGTCCTCCTCGACGAAGCTCTTGCGCATCGTCGTGCGCACGACAATTTGCAGGGGTCGCCCGTCGTTGCAGTTTTTAGCGGCGCGGACGACCAGCGTCACCTCTTTCTCCTCGGGCGTCTTCTGCGACCCCGCTTTTTGCTTGCAGCCGGCCAGCGCGACGGAGCTCGCCGCGAGCATCGCCGTCAGCAGCCGTCGGCGGGTCGTCGTCCGCTCCTTCATTCGCAGTCCCTCACCGCGAACGCGAGCCAGGGGTCGCTCTTCAGCTCCATGCTGACGTTGCGGGTCGCCAGCAGCGTCTCGCCGACGGACACCGACCAGACCACGGTCAGCGGTTTACTGCCGATCGCCTTCCCGGCGGCGCACCGCGTCGCGCGCCGGATCGCGGCCGCGGTCAGCGTGAGGCGGTACCGGGGGAATCGCACCTTCTCGGCGCTGTCGAGCAGTCGATAGAAGCTGAACGGTCCGTCCTCCTCGATCGTGGTCGCTCTCGCGCCGACGCTGGTGACCGCGGGGCGCATCTCCAGCGAGACCACCGAGATCCCCTGGTTCCACCACTGCAACTCGAGCGTCTGCGGATCTTTCCGCTGGTTGAATCCATACACCGCCGAGCCGCCGCTCCGCACATACGCCATCGCAGCGAACCGCTCCTCGTGCGGCTCCCTGGGCAGCACCTGCGGCGCCAGGACCACCTTGAGCGGGATACGCTTGCCGTCGGCGTCCCACAACATCCGACTCGTACGCTCGAGGTCGTGGGCCATCGCCAGCATCCCCGCGGGCTCGGACACCTCGGCCAGCATCTCGCGCACGCCCGCGACGCGCTCCGTCGCCGGCCCGATCAGCCGGTCGAAGGTCGTCCAGAACGCCCCCGGATCCTTGCCCTGCGCTCGCACGAGCGCCTCCATCTCGTCGGGATCGACGTCGACGGTGGCCGCGGGGCTGAACGGATAGGCCGCGAGCAGCGGGCGCACGACCGGCTTCACCTCGTCCTCCCAGGCCCGCTCCACCTCGACCTCGATGTTCTCGAGCCCGAGTCGGCGCGCCTCCTCCACCGGCATGAGGAACGGCGCGTGCCAGGTATCACCCAGCCCCGCGCCCTCGAGCCACTGCTCGACCTGTGCCTCGAAGCCGCTCCCGGGGTCGTGCTGAGCCGTGAGCGTCAGGTTCCCCAGCGGTGTGAGGCGGTGGCGCAGCTCGGCCCCGTCCCGCGACTCGGGCGTTCCTCCCAGCGCCGGCTCGAGGTTGGCGAGGATCTTTCGGTACGGCCCGAGCCCGGGGATAAGCCCATCTTTGCTCGCCAGCAGGTCGATGAGCGGCTTGAACGTCGCCAGGGACTGCGCCAGCGGCTCGAAGTAGGGGTCGTCCGGCGGCAGGCCGAGCGCGGCGTTGTCGCTGACCGCCCGCAGGAAATCGGTGAACCAGGTCGACGACTGCATGAACGCCTGCAGCACGAACGGCAACGTGAACTCCGTCGCCGCATCCAGCTCCATGCTCGCATAATAATCGAGGAGCTCGTGTTGATAGGCCTCGGCGTACTCCTTCGTGTGCGCACGGATCGCCCCGTCGAGGCGCGTGGCGTCGTCGCGCGTCAGACCGAGGGCATCGAGCGCGTCGTTGTGGGACTCGCGGAGCGCCGGGCCCAGGTGCTGCGACGCGAAGCGCAGGACCGGCTCGACCCGCCGCTGATACCCCGCCTTCGTGTAAGACCCCGAGATCGTCCCGGTCGCCCTGCCGCCGTAACCAGCCACGCCCCCCGCCGGGTCGAGCGGCTCGGACTCGTGACAGAACGCTGCGCCCGCGCTCCGCCCGGCCGCGGAGATCCGTCCGAGCACGCGCCCGATCAGAATCTGCGAACGGCTGCGCTCGAACAGGACCGACAGGGCGGGCCCCTCCAATGTCACGAGCTCGTCGTTCACGGTGATCGGGAAATCCTCGGTGAGCGCCGGCGGTCTGCTCTTCAGGGCGTCGACGAGTTCCCCGAGCCCCCAGCCCGTCGTGTTGCCCGCCTCCGTCACCCGCCGGATGCGCGCGCGCACGACTCCCTCGGTGGCCCGCAGCATCTCGTACTGCCGCTCGGTCCAGAGGTCGATCGGCTCACGGATCAGCAACTGCTCGAATCGACCACGGAGCCGATCGGCTCGCTCGAAGGCGGCACGGACCTCCATCAACACCGCGTAATCTTTCGGGCTGAGCAGGGTCGGCACCCTGGACAGCTGTTCGGCCTCCTCCGCGGTTATCGTGGGCTTCGTGAGCATATCCTGCACCTTCTCGATATACAGCGACCACCCGCGCCCCTCGCCACCCATCGTCGCCAGCCCCGGCGGCTCCTCGGGCTCGACGCCCGACATGTCCAGGGAGCTCGCCTCGACGTAGTGGCGAATGACGTTCGCGGACAGATCGACCTCCCGTGACCACTGGTCGAGGTTTTTTAATATGATCCGCCCGAGATCGTTCTCGTCGCTGGCGTAGAGCAGCGCCATGACATAATGCAGCTTCAACCGATCGCCGCTGCACTCGATCATCGGATAAAGGTAAGCTCCGCGGATCGCCCGCTCGAAACGCTCCTCGATCGCCGTCTTGCGCGCCACATAGGCGCTCGTCAGCCACAGGCGCTCCGACTCCTGGTAGGCGTGGATCGCCGCGGCCTCGGCGCTCGCGGCGTCCAGCTGCGTCTCGGTGGGCTTTCGCTTCCTGCAGTCCTTCACCCCGAGGGTGAGGGCGACGCGCTCCGCGAATTCTTCCATCCGCTCCTCGGCGTCGCGGATCTGCAGCCGATGCCAGTGCATGAGGCCCGCCACAACCGCGACGCCGCAGGCGGCGACCGCGAGCCCGCCTCGCAGACCGCGGCGGTGATGGCGGAAGATGCTCGCCGAGATCAGCTCCTCGGAGATAGCGAACGGCCGACCCACGTAACTGCGCGGCGCCAGCGAGCCGAGGTAGAGCCCACCCGGTCGCAGCGGCGCCGCGTGCGGCTCGTCCTGGCCCCGCAAGGCGACCAGCAGCGGCCCCAGGCCGGTCAGCAGCGCCTCGAGCGACCTGTAGAAGCGGACCAGACGGTCGAACGCCTCGCCGCCGCGGGTGGTCAGGGCGTACGCGAGGTGTGCGTCGAAGGTCGCGACCAGCTCCGCGGCGTCCCGAACGGCGGTGCCGAGGCCCTCCAAGTCGAGCGGCTCGTGATCCCCCCCGACCACCGCGGCGAACGCCTCGTAGCCCTCGATCTGATCGGCGTGGCTGAGCAGCACCCGCACCTCGAGCGACATCTGACAGCGCACGGGGAACAGCGCGACCTTCCCCCGGACCAGCTGCGCCAGCTCCCGGAGCGCCGCGGGCGGCGTGGTCAGCAACGTCCGCGCGTCGAGCACGAGCACCACCGTCGCGCTCGGGCCCATCCGCCGCCACATCCGCCACAACGCCAGGCGCGCCCCGCCGCTGACGTCGCGCAGGAGCGGCCCGGACAGCTCGTGCACGACGACGTTGGGCCCGAGGTACAGCTGCAGCGCGGCGTCGTGGTCGACGCTGCGGCGGAACTGATTGGCCTGGCCGCGCCAGTCCACGTGGCTAGCGATCGCATGGGTCTTGCCCGCCCCCGCGGCGCCCATCACGACGACCGTCGGGAAGTGACGCGCGCGCGCCGGGATCGTCGCATAGAACGGACGCCACAACCGCGGCAGATACGTGGCCAGCGACGGTCCGACGCGCCGCGCCGGCGCCGCGGCCAGACGCCTGCGTCGCCACACGACGATCGCCCACACGACGGCGACGAGCAGCGCCACGCCCAGCAGACCGAGCAGCAGCCACTGCCACCACCCGAATGTCTGCAGCACGCCCGCGACCGGCTCCTCCGCTTCGTCCACTAACCTCGTCGTCAACATCGTGTGCCTCGATTCGCGGGCCAGCCCATGCCGCGGAGCTGACACTCGAGCAGATCGTCGAGCATATCGAGGAGCGGCCCCACCTCGGCCGCGTCGCCTGCCGTGAGCCGCCCGCGCAGTTCGTCCAGGTACCGGCCCAGCACCGCGAACGCCTGCCCGTCCGCCGGGAACAGCCGCTCGACCTCCCGCGCCAGCGCGTCCAGTGCCGCGATCGCCGTCACCACATGCCCCCCTCGGCGCGGTTCGACAGCACGACCAGCAACCACCCGAATCCCACGACAGCCAGGATCGCCAGCGCATAGTACCGCCACAGCGGCCACGGCTCCGGGAGCACCTCGTCGTCGCCGCCCGGCGCCGCGACCACGGCGGAGGGATGCGGGATCTGCTCGGCGAGCCGCGCCCTGTACGCATCGAGCCGCGCGGTGTCCGTGCCGAACATCCCGATGAACCCGTGGCTCAGACAGTAATAGTGGACCTCGAACACCAGCGCCGGCGTCCGCGGATCGTGGAGCGCCTCGTCGATCGCGGCGAAGAACTCGCGGCCGCCGAACGCCGAGCGCGTGATGTCCGTCTGCAGCAGCGGCCAGCCGAGACGCAGGTATTCGGGGAGCAGGTGCATGATCCGCTCGTCGATGTGAATCACCAGAGCCCGGCGGATCCGCTCGTATCCAACCTCGTCGTCGAGCGCGGCCCACAGCCGGTCCAGGCGCTCGCGGACCGCCACACGCAGCCCCGCCAGGCGCTCCTGGTCCCGCTCGTCGAGCGGTTCGGTCCGCGTCAGGCGCGGCGCCTCGCCGACATTCGCACCCACGGGCAGCTCGCGCCAACGGGTCTCGAGGTGCGGCGTGGTCGACCGCGGCGCAACCGACGTGAGCGGTCGGCGCTCCGGCAGATCGCCGGCCGCGCTCGCCACCAGGCGATCGACGTCGGCCGACATCGCCAGGATCGCCGTCCACAGCTCGTGCCGCGTCATCGCCCCGCCCCCGTCCTCTCGCCTCGTCGGCGAGCGCCGGCCTCCTGCGTGCGGATCTCGGCCGGATTGTTGCTCCACGCGTCGAGCAGCGCCCCCGCGCAGCGCAGGTAATCGAAGAGCAGCCCGCGGCGCTCGGCCGCGACGACCCCGAGCATCACGTCATATACGTGCTGCACACCGCCGCGTCGGCCCACCGGTTCGTCGCGAACATCGACGCGCAGGATGTCGCCCGCGACGTCGTGGTAGCTGCGCGCATCGGCCCCGAGCGCCGCCATGAGCATCACGATGTCGCTGCGGTTGAGGACCCGCTTGGCGCGCCGCGACAGGACGTGCAGCATCGCCGCGGGGTCGCCCCATAGGGTGCTGCGGCGATGCGGCCTCAGCCGGCCCAGCACGCAGAACCCCACGCCCTCGAAGTGGCGGTGCTGCAGGCTCGCCTCGAGCGCCCCGACCGCGGCGGCGTCGAACGCCGGCTGGAACCACCGCGCCCGCACGAGCACGCTGCGCGGACGCATGAGCGCGTCCGGGATCCGCAGCAGCAGGTCCGCGGTGTTCGCGTCGGCGCCGACGTCGAGCTCATAGCTCTCGGCGCCGCCGGCGAGGTGGCTCGGGAGCAGGGGGTCGAGGCCACCAGCGCCCTCCTGCTGGACCTCGACGATCGAGTGGAACGCGATCGCGTGGTCGATCCGCCACGGCCGGATCCGATGACGCGTGCGCGTCCCGTCGACCTTGATCGGCTCGGCCAGCTCGCCGAACAGGTTCTCGATCGGCACCACGAACAGGCGAAACATCTCGGGGTGCACGACCTGTCCTTCGGGCCATTCGCCGAGATCCAGGCACAACCACGCCTGACGCCACGGCCTGGACGGCCGCGCGAGGTCGATGTCGAGGGTCAGATCCTTGGCCGGGAAGTGGAAGAACTCGCGGATCCGGGCGACCGCGCTGCCGGTCTCGCGAGGCGGTCCGGCCTCGTCGACGTCGCCCGGCGCTCCGAGCCGGAACCTGCACTCGGCCCCGCGCTCACTGGTCGGCGGCGGATCTCCATACACGACCGCGACCCGATCCAGGTGCGACCGCAGCCACTCGAAGAATTGCCGCGACGCCTCGTAGTCGCCGAGGTGGTCGATATGCAACCGCAGCAGCTCGCTAACACCGGGGACCGGGACCCGCGAACGCAGCCGCAGCAGCACGCGATGACCCGACCCGCCGAGTAGCTGCAGCTCCGCCCGGTCGAGATCGAGCGGGCGGATCGTCACGTCTCGCATCGTCGAGAAGAACCCCACGTCGCCCTCGGCATTCTCGAGCCGGATCCGACTCCCGCGCGGGACATGGGCAGGCTCGGCCAGCCGCGGGCTCGGGGCCCCGCGGAGCAGTCCGCGGGCGGGCTGCGGCAGCGTGAACTCGTCAAGCAACCCCCGGGTCAGGCGGTCGATCGTCCGCCGCAGCTCCGTCTGCGCCGCCGTGTGCGTGCGCGCGGCGAAGAACGCCAGCGACTCCATCAACCGGCGAATGTCGGGGTCTTCGGGCTGGATGAACCGCTCGGCACCACGACGCCGCATCAGGAAGGCGTCGAGGGCCTCCAGCTCGCCGAGAAATTCGCCGTAAAACCCGTGGTCCATCGCCCTACCCCGCCTTGATCAGAGATCCGCCGATATTGGTGATACTGCCCTTGAGCCCCGCCAGCGCCGACGAATCCAGCGAGAGCTTGGCGTCGGCCTTGACCGCCACCTCCAGGCCCGAGAGCTGCGCCTGGGCCTTGCCGCTGAGTCTGAGCGACTGCGTGCCGGCGACCTCGACGGCGACGCCCTTGAGGTTCGCCGCGCTCTTCGCCTCGATCGCCACGTCGGCGCCGGAGACCTTGACGTCGCTCTTGGCCTCCGCCACCAGCTTCGCCCCCGACTTCACGCTCGTGTCCCCGTCCTTCGACGTGTAGGTCGCCGTCTTGGCCGCCGTGCATGTGATCGAGTCGCGCGCGTTCACCTCGAATTGCTTGCAGTGGATCGTCACCTTCTCGGTCGTCTGGGTCACCGACGTCTCCTCCTGCTCGCCCTTGACCTTCATCACCAGCGTGGTCCCGTTCATCGCCAGCGTCTGCACGATCTTCCCCTCGGCGTTCTCGACGGTGATCGTCACGCCGCGCTCCTTGCTCATCTCGAGCGTGCAGATCAGCTTCGCCATCGACTATTCCTTCATCTCCTCGACGTGCAGCACCAGGGTCCCCTCGCTGATCCGGATCAGCCCCGTGTCCTTGTCGCTCGTGCGCGCCACGTTGAGCACCGGCTTGTCGTCCTCGTAGACGTGGTTGATCGACGTGTTGCTCTTCGCCGACTTACCGAGCAGGATGTGCTCCCCCTGCACGTCCATCGACAGCGCCGCGCCCTCCCTCCACTCGAGCAGCCGGACGATGCGCGCGTGCTCGAGATCGAGGGCCAGCAGCACGCGCTCGCCGCGGTACGCCGGCACATAGACGTTCCCCGATCCGAGGTACGGGACGAACGGCGCCGTCACCTTCTGCTTGTCCCAGGCCGGCACCTCGACGGTGTATTCGTCGAGCGAGCTCTTGTCGTTACGGTAGACCTGGTACGTTTTGTCGGTCTCCTCGCCTTTCTCGGACACGACCTTGCCCTCCGCATACCCTGGGTACCCGGGCCGGCGAACCTCGGGGTGACACGGCCGCGTGTCGTCGCCGTCGACCAGGCGCACGCGCAGCGACACCGTGTACGCGGTGCTCGCGAGCTGGAGATCCCGATCGAGGGGCGCGTCCGGGGCGACCGCACGGAGCGAGACCCGCCGCACCCGCCAGGTCTTCTCGAGCAACGCGCTGGTCTTGTTCCACCGATTGGCCGCCGCCAGCCGCACGCGCGCGCCGGGGACCAGCCGGATCACGGGCATGCGGCCGAAGGTCAGCTCGGCCTCCGACTTCGGCAGCTTGAGACGCAGCTTCTCGAGCGCGACCCGGTCGTCGACGTCCTGCGAGATCGAGGTGTGCATCAGACGGTCGTGGCGGATCCCCTTCATCGCGTGCGCCTGCCCGACCTCCTCCGTCCGCGGCCCGTTGGCGTAGGTGTTGCGGACCTCGACCGCGTGGGCCGGCGTCGGCGGGACGACGATCTCCACGCCGGCGATGTCGTCGCCGAAGAGCCCGCGCGGCTGCCCCTCGGCGCTCCACTCGCTCCGTAGGTCGATCGAGCCCGCCACATAGTCGTATGTATAGAGGCCGCCCCTGGTCTCGGCGTACCAGATCACAAAATCGTGGAAGCTCGCCCCGCGCTCGACCGGCAGATGCAGGAAGATCAGCGGCCGCTCCTGCTCGAGCTCGGTCCAGTTGAACGCGACCTGGATCTTCTCGCCGACCTGGGCGCGGATCACGTCCGCCAGCGTCTGGTGGGTATGCAGGCGACACGGGAAATGCTGCGTCCACAGCGCCCGCGCCGGGTCGGCGAATGTCAGCCGATAGCGGCGGACCATCAGCGGCCGGTCGGGCAGGCGCCAGACCGGCAGCTCGATCACCGAGCGCGCGGTCACCAGCCCCGCGACGACCAGCTCCTCCGGGGTCTCCGCGGACTCCGCCTGGTCGAACACCACCGCCAGCGCGACCCGGACATCGATCGGATCCTGCGACAGGAACCCGTCCCGGAGCTCGTCCGTGAACCCGCCGCCGTGATCGGCGTCGTCCTGGACCACGAACTCGAGCTCCCCCGAAAACCCGTACGCCTCGAGCTCGAGCTCGGCCCGCTTCACGGCCCCGCCGGGGATCTTGTGCTCCTTGCCCGTGATCTTCAGCGTGACGCCGACCGCCAGCCGGTCCGTGAACGAAACCTCGTTCATCGCAGCTCCCCCACCCGGACCCGGGCCTGCCGCGTCGTCGTGTCGATGTCGATCCACAGCACCAGCGCCTCGCCGCGCACCTGTCCGCGCAGCTCGTAGCGCACCCCGCGATAGCCGTATCCCCCGAGGAGCCGCACCTGCGGCGAAACAATTCGCGGCTCGTAGCATCGCGTCGACTCCTCGAGCTCCGCCCGCAGCAGGACCACCGCGTCGTGGGTCGACGGCGCCGCCTCGTAGTCTCCCAGCCCGAACTCCGTCACCACGCTGCCGATGCCCTTGCGCGTGTTAAACAGGTTCTCGAGGTTGCGAACGATCACCGCCGTATTCGCCTGCGCGGGCGCCTGTGTCAGTCGATCGATGAATGAGCCGAATCGCGCCGCCATCGCTCACCCCCATACCAGCACAGCCTGGATGCCCTCGAACACCTGCCAGGCTGGAAAGCACAGCTCGCGGTCGCGGACGACGTGGGCCCACTCCGCGTCGCCCTCGACGTTCACCTTGTAGAAGCTGGCGCCCTGCCCATACACATAGGCGAACGAGCTCGAGCGGAAGCTCGTCAACGAGACCCCGGCCAGCGCACGCGTATAGACCTCCTCGATCCGCCGCGGGCTCGCCGACTTGACGTCCGCGAACTCGACCGGCTTGCCGCCGCTCGACTTCAGGATCAGGTAGACCTCGCGCGACCGGCACAGCTCGTCGGGGAACGGCCCCGCGACGTACCAGCTGGCCCGACGCTCGAACGACAGGCGCTTGGTGCTCAGCGAGCTCGAGCTCAGGCACGACTCGATCCGCAGGCGCAGCTCCTCGTAACACCCCGTGAGGTCGTTGTGGCGGTAGCGCAGCTGCAGCGCGTCGCTCTGGTCGTCCTCGAGGATCGCCGCCTCCATGTAGAATTCGCGGAGCGCCGTGAACACCAGATACGGGTGCAACGAGACCTTCTGCTGCACCTCCCCCGCGCCGAGCCCGTGGTCCGCCAGGACCGCGAGCGCGCGGTGGGCCGCGGAGCGCACCCGGCGGAGCTCCGCGCCCTGCTCCGTCCCGAGGAAAGAATCGCGGATCCTGCGGTTTAGCTGGCCCTCGACCGCGTGCACCGCGCGGACGATCCCCTCGAGCGTGTCGCGCAGCAGCGGCAGGACGTCGGCGCCGACGCGCAGCAGCGGCGGCGTATAGGGCTCCAGCGACCAGCCGTCGTCGCGGCGCACCAGGCCGATCAGCTTGACCGACTCGCGCGCGTCGTCGTGCCGGGCCGCGAGCGACAGCTCGGCGCGGTATATCACCCGGGTGACGCTGCGCGGATCCTCGCGGTACTCCCTGAGCTCCGCCGCGTCGGTGACCTCTCTGCGGATATGCAGGTAGATCGGGGCCACCGCCTCGGTGACCCCGTCGAGGTTGAAGTTGTTGATCACCGTGTTTCCCGGCACGTCGATGATCAGCCCCGAGGCGAACACGTAGGTCAGCCGCTCGACGTGGACCGCCCCCGCGGCGAGCAGCCCCTCGTCCATTGCCAGGCGCGCGAGCCCGTACGCGGGCAGACCCGAGAGCCCGGCGCCGATGATGTCGTGGGCGAGCAGCGCCTCCTGCAAGGCAACGAATTGCTCGGGCAGCAGGACCTGTCCCATGCGCCAGTCCGGGAGGGCTAGTCTGCCGCCGCTCATCACGTCACTTCTCGACCTTGAGACCCCAGGCCTTGACGATCTTGACCGTGAACGAGGTGGCGACCGTGATCGTCTGGGCGGACGGCTGCGGCTTGATCCCGACCTGGAACGCGTAGTTCTCGGGCGACTGCACCTCGGTCGACGGGTCGTCGGCGACGTCGATGTTCAGTTCGCTGCCCCGCTTCTCCAGGATCCCGTTGAGCGCCTTGTCGTCGGTCGGGAGCAGGCACTTGAAATACTTCTTCTCGAGCGGGTCGTACTCGTAGACGTCGAACACGTAGGTGACGTCGACCTTCGACAGATCCTTGTAGGCGAGCTGCTTGACCTGCTGCTTGTTGAACACCGAGATCTGCCCGGAGAAGTAGAGCGCGTCGGTGACCCCGAGCTCCCACATCGCCCCGCTCAGCACCGCAACGACCGCGAGATCGGTCTCGGGGGCCATCGGGTCCTTGCACGTCTGGTCGGCCTTGAGCGTGACGTCGCCGATCTTGAGCTCCTTGAGGAATCCGACCGGCGTCTGGACGTCCTTCTTGAAATTGTATCCCTGGTAAATGTCGCAATTCTTCTGGAACGTGGCCATCGGTCGATCTCCTCGCTGTTGCTATCAGGCCCCGCCGAGCGCCGCCTCGAGGCGAAGCTCGACGTCCATGCCCTGGAACTGGATGTGCGGCAGCACCGCGACCTTGCAGCTGTACCAGCCGAACGGCCCCGGCTTCGGCTCGACGCTCACGGACATCGCCTTGAACGGGTAATACAGCAGCGTCAGGTCGTCCGGGTTGACCGCCGTCGTCACGTACTCGACCAGCCAGGCCTCGAGCATCGACTGGATGTACGGGGCGTCGGCCGTCGAACCGATGTAGTCGCGGACCATCCGCTTGACGTAATGGGCGATCCGCGTGATCGACAGCGTATACGCCAGGTTGCAGATCAGATCGGCGTTCTTGGTGTCGATGTCGTCCTCGAACTCGATCGCCCGCTTGACCGCCCGCGCGCTGAAGAACGTCACGTCCGCGGTGCCCTTGCAGTGGATCAGCGGGATGAAGCCCGCGTTGGCCAGCTGCAGCTCGCGGTAGTCGGGGATCGCGACCTCGACCGGCGGCTGCAGCTCCTCCTGCCCGTGGTGCATCACCATATGCACCGGCAGCCCCTTGATCAGCCCGCCGCCGAGCGGCCCGGCGATATGCTGGCACCACCCCGACACCTGGAACGACCGGATCATGTTGCGCGCGAACAGCACCGCCGCGCTGCCCCACAGATAGTCGCCCGGGCCGTCGATCTTCTCCTCGAAGTCGACCGCCTGCGGCTTCCCTTGCCGCACGTAGGGCGACCGCAGCATGTACCGCGGCATGGTCAGGCCGATGTACGCCGCCCCGTGCGTGTCGCGGAAGGCCGACCACCGCCCGAATTGCGGCAGCCCCATCAGCTCCTCGATGTCCGGCTTGCGCTCGAACTCCTCCCAGCTCTCGCAGCCGAAGAACCGCGGGCTCGCCGCGGCGACGAATGGGCAGTGCGCCCCCGCGCAGATCTTCGACATCGTCTGCAGCCAGTCGATGTCCTCGTCGCTGCTGTCGAAGTCGTAGAGCCCGATCATCACCCCCATCGGCCGTCCGCCGTAGCGGTCGTACTCGTCGATGTACACCTTGCGGAACAGCGCGCTGTTGAGGATGTAGCTCGAGTGGTCCTCGAAGTCGGCGCCGAGCACCTCCTTGGAGGTGTCGAGGAAGTCGATGATGACCTCGTTCGACTCGACCTCGCGGCACAGGTCGTCGAGCGACCGCCAGCTCACCTCGAGGGCGCGCAGCCGCGGGCTCTGGATCACCCCGGCCAGCCGCTTCTGGACCAGCGCGTCGAGGTCGTGCAGCAGCGCGTCGATCGCGATCATCAGGGTTCGGATCGAGTCGACCTTGCGCGACTCGGCGAACAGGTCGATGTTGACCAGCAACACGGCGAGGACGTTGGCGAACCGGTCAGCGAGGGTGAAACTCGTGTCGCGATCGTGGAAGGCGATGTTGGCGCTGCCCGGCCGCTCGACCAGAGCGCGCTGCTTGTTGTCGGCGGGGTTCATCCCGGCGCTGCTGATCAGCCGCTCGAGCAGACCCTTCGCGTCCGGCTCGAGCTCCGCCGCCGCCGCGTCCGCGACCGCGACCGCGTCCGGGCGGGCGTCGGCGATCAACAGCGGATACTTCTTGCGGAAGAACCCCCGCAGCTTCCCGAGCGGCGCCGTCGCGCTGTCCGCGGACGCCACGCTGCGCAGCTCCAGCTTCATCGCCTCACGGAGCTCCGGGAAGCTCGAGATATGGTTGCGGGCCTCGAGCACCAGCCGGTGCAGCAGTACGATCCGGCGGATCTCCGGCACGCTCATCGCCACGTGCAGCGGCTTAAAATCGTGGATCGAGCGCAGCGGGATCGTCAGGTCGACCGGCACGTGCTCGGCGCGAACAGGCCCCTTGAACTCCCCCTCCAGCCCGCTCGCAGCCCCGTCGCTGGGACCGATCGTGAGCTCGTATTCCCCGCAGACGTCGCCCGTGAGCCCGATCTCGGCGCCCGGGGGCGGCTCGACCTTCCCCTCGATCACGAGTTTCACCTTGGCGCCGCCGTCGGGGATCGCCAGATCTCCATTGGCGTACGGGAGCATGACCTCACCGCTGACCTCGACCTCGCCGACGAAGCTCCCGAGCTGGTTGACCTTGCCGTCGCCCTGCACCGTGGCCCGCCCGCGGATCTTGACCTTGGCCTCCTTCGCCCCCGCCTCCGGCTCGCCGACGAGCACCCCGGTCACCGTCCCCGCGAGCGCCCCGCTGAGCACCTCGCGTAGCTCCCTGTCCTCGATCGGCGCCGTCACCTTCATCTCCTCCATGAAGCTGGACAGCTTCATCCCCGGCAGGATCGAATGGATCGGCCGCTCCCCGAGCAGGGTCTTGTTGGACCCCGTGAAGTCGCCGAGCACCAGGAAGCGCATCGGCAGCTTGGCCTTCTTTGGTTTGCCATCGATCTTGGTCCGATAGCTGATATTGAGACGCGAACGAGGGATCGGCTTGCTCATGTGATCTTCCCTTGCACCGCGAGTATTTATCACAACGCTTGTGCCTCCAAAAAACCTGCGTTCACACTTTGATTACAGTCATTATAATACATCGACAATGTTTCCACCCGGAAACACCTGCGAACGAGCCTGCGCAGACACCCCATGACGTTACAGGCGTTTAGACACCGCGTACGCCCTTTACTCGATCGCTCGAATCTGTATGATGCCTGTGATGATGGAGATGATGGACCCTTCCGACCGCCCCTCCTCCTTCGACCCGCGGATCGACCGGACGACCATGAGGATCCGCGACCTCATCGGCGGAACCCACCTGCAGATGGCGCTCAACATCGGCCGAATCGTCATCGAGGAGCTGTTTGAGGGCGATCTGGCCAGATGGCATCAGCGCGGCCCGAAGGACCCGTCCCTGCGCCAGCTCGCGGCGGATCCACGTCTCACGATCAGCGCATCCGCGCTGTATCGCTCACTCGGGATATATGAGCTCAAGCTCCGCCACCGGGACCACCCGATGTGGGGGAAGCTGACGGCATGTCACCTTCGGGCGGTGCTGGGGCTGCCCGAGTCGGAGCAGAGCCGCCTGCTCGACCTGGCGACCGCCGAGACCTGGACCACCCAGGTCCTCGAGCAGGCCGCGGCCACGAGTCGAGACAACCACAAGACGTCACGCGGCGGTCGCCCGCGCAAACCTCTGCTCATTCGCGCGATCGAGTCCGCTGAACGAGCGCTGATCGACAATGAGGACGCAGAGGTCGCGTCGCCCGATGCGCTGGTCGATCTGCCCGCCGAGCAGCGCTGCGACCTGCTGCGCCGGCTCCACCTGCTGCGCGAGCGCTGCTCCACCCTCGCCGCGGTCCTGAAGGCCGACCTGCCCGAGGTCCGCGCCTGGGCCGGATTGACGGTCGCCGAATCCCACGCCGTCCAGTGAACGCCTACGACGAATCTCCACCGTTCCTTTAACAACCCACTCGCGTCCGCGACTTTCTGCGGACGACGCATACCCGCAGGAAATTTGGATCTGTCGATACAGAGTCGCAAAATGCACGACGAGTCCAGCCAGTGCTTGTGAATCGAATCGTCGCTGCCTGTTCGCTGACCGCGCCGTCCGGTCGCATGGACGATTCGGAATGGCTGCACGCCAGCCACCGCACCCCCGGACCGTTCTGGGAAGCCCTGTTCCGTGCGCTCGACGAGAGCGGCGCCCCCACCCTCAAGAGCCAGCTCGGCGACGGCTTCGACCCCTATCACGACATGGTCGTCCGCCACCTCGGCCGCGGACGAACGGCGTTGCAGGTCCACGCCCCGCTCGCGCCGGAGGGCCAGCGCTGGCAGGCGCTCACGTTCGATGAACTGCACACGCACTGCACAGTCCGCGCCGCCGCGTGGGCGGCCCAGGGCGTCGAACCCGGGGCGATCGTCTGCGTCGTGCAGCCATTCGGCGCCGAATGTGTGATCTCCCTGCTGACCGCGCTGCGCCTCGGGGCCTGCGTCTCGCTGCTCGCGCCCGGGGGCCCCGAGTTCCTCGCCCGCCGACTCGACGCCCTCGCGCCCCGGCACATCGCCACCGACTCCTTCTATATGTCCGTGCTCGGGCCCCACGCCGAGCTGGCCCTCGGGACAGCCGACGGCGCGCCCCTGGCCGTCGCCGGATCGCACTGCTATCGCCCCGGGGAGGCCTGCGCCGCCCTGTTCTCCCCGCTGCGGCGAACCTCGCCCGCCCCGGTCCCGCTCCGCGCCGACGAACTGCTGCTCGGGGCGCTCCGCGACGGCGCCCTGACCTTCGCGCTGCGCCCCGGCGACCACCTCGCCGCGCCCGACTTCGACACCCACCAGCACCAGCCCGCGCTGCTGTTCGCGGCGCTCGTGAGCGGCGCCACCTTCGTGCACATCGCGGCCGACGAGGCGCTCGCGGACCCGCGGCTGCTCGAGCGCTCCCCGCTGCGCAGCGTCGGCCTGAGCGCGCGCATGTGCGACGTCCTGCTGCGGACACGCGCCGTCACTCGCCCCCGCTGGTCGCACGTGTTTCGCAACCCGGAGGAGCCGACCGACTGGGAGTCGTGGCGCGCGCTCATCGACCTCCTCGGCCTCGAGCAGACCCCCATGTCCAATGTGGTGCTCGAGGCCGCCGCCGGCGGCGCGTTGCTCTGCTCGCCGCGTCGCCCCGGCAAGGCCCACCTCGCCGCCCTGATGAACGTCGTGCCCGCCGCCGGCCGTCCGTGGACGCTCGTCGACTTCACGGGCAGCGGCCAGGCCGCCGTCGGCGACGTCGGCGTGTTCGCCCCGCTCGTGGAGCTCGACGGCGAGGCGGACGCCGACCCGATCGACCCGTACATCGTGCTCGGTCGACGGCACGGCCACGAGTTCCTGTACGGCGGTGCCATTGAGCCGCGCCGAAGCGGCCGCGTGTACCCTGTCGACGAGGTCCTGGGGACCCTCGCGGACTGCCCTTTTCTGCGCGGCGCCAGCTTCGTCGTGGTCCCCGCCGGTGGCCCGACGCTCGAGCACCGCGTCGTCCTGCTCGGCTTCACCGGCGACGAGCTACCCGCCGTCTTCGAACCTCTCCGCGCGCCTCGGTCAGCAGAACTGCAGCGGGTGATCCGGACCCGACTGTCCTCCGATCACCTCCCGGATCGCATCGAGCTGTTCCCCTGCTTCCCGCGCCTGGCCGACGGGAAGGTCGATCACGGGTGGTGCCAGTCCCAATTCCTCGGCGGATCGCTCTACGCCAGAGTCCGCACATCCGTGTTTCAGCGGCTGACCGCCCTGCGCGGCGCGGTCGGTCCGGCGTGAGCGCCAGGAGAGAACGACGATGGCCACCGCAGTTTGCATGGGAGCGACCATGATGTGCACCTTCGGCGTCGCACCCGCGAGCCTCGTGGTCCTGCCGACCGGTCAGGCCATGACGCCCGCGGTCCCTTCGGCCAACACCTCCGCGTTCGCCCCGATCGCCAACATCCCGCCCTTCGGCGCCTGCACGTCGATGGCAAACCCCACCGTCGCCGCCGCGACCGCGGCCGCGCTCGGCGTCCTGACGCCGATGCCCTGCGTGCCCATGACCACGTCCCCCTGGATCCCCGGCGCGACGACCACGATCGACGGCGCCATGCCTGCGGTGGATATCAGCTGCAAGCTCATGTGCAACTGGGGCGGCTGCATCTCGGTCCTCAACCCCGGTCAGATGACCTTGACCGTCCAATGAGCGAACGCCTGCCCTCCCCTGCGGAAGTGTTGCACGCGCGGGCGTCCAGACCCCCGGACGTCGGCAACGACGCCAACGCCGTCGCCCACAAGCTGCTCGACCTGGCGGACCGCGGCAATTACATCGAGGCCGCCACACGCGCAGCCGAACTGCTTCAAGGCTCCTCCGGCGATGTCCGTCTGATCTCCGTCTACCTCGCCGGCCTGTTCGTCGAGCGCGGCGCCCCGGGCCTCCCCGCGGTGCTCGACGCCGTCGAGAAGCTCGCCGAAGACCCCTCGCGGCGGACCGACTCCGCCCTCGAATGGTTGCTGCGCGCAATCGTCGACCGCGTCGCCTATCACACGACACGCCGCGACGAGGCCTGGGAGGCGTGGCTCCGCGAGCTGTCCGCCGCTCAGGTCGAGGACATCGCGGCCCGCTGCGGCGCCCTCTCCACCCGCCTCGACAAGGGTGGGAGCGCGGCCCAAAAGCTGGGGAGACTTGCCCGCGAGAAGCTGCTGCCCGCGGTCACACGCGTACGGAGAGCCGCCCCGCCCGAGGTCGCTGAATCCGTCCCCCCGCAACCTGCGCCGGATCCCGAACCGGAGACCGCGCCCGACTGGCACGCCCCCGATTCAGAGCCGGTCCGCGAGCACGACGACGACGATCCCGGTGACGAAGAATCCGACCACGACGACCCCGACCACGACGACCCCGAATACGAAAAGTGCGCACGCCGACCCGACGTGCGCTTCGACCCCCGCGGTTCCCACGACGGCATGCTCGACTCCCCCGCTCTCTCCGAGCTGCGTGACAAGCTGCTCGCCTTCGAGATCGTCCTGACCCGCGGTGAGCTCGACAAGGCCGCCGTGGTCGCACACGACATCCAGGCGATCCTCGGCAACTTCGACCCGCTCGTGTATTTGCCGGCGCTGTTCGGCCGCTACTCCGAGCTCCTCCACGGCGCCTTCTCCGAGATCGAGGCGCGCTGGCACGACACCGGCAGCCCGCAGTGGCGGATCCTCGCCCAGTTCTACCGCACCAACCTCGCCGGATTCGTCGGCGAATGATGGCACCATGACGCCCGTCGTCCCGACCCCGAGCAGCCCGCTCCGCGCCCTCGAGCAGACGGTGTCCGCCAGGATCCGCGACTTCGAGGTCGGCGCGCTGCTCGACGTGCTCGCGTCGATCGGCTACGGCCCGGACGAGCTCGAGTTTCGCGCCCACGCGGCGAACGGCCCGCAACCGACCCTGCTGCACGCGATAAGCTTCCCCGCGCCGCGGGAGCGAGCACGCGGGGGCGCGCGCGTCGTCATCACCGTCAACCTCGGACTCCTGAGCTGCCGCTCGCCGCTCCCGACCTACTTTCGCCGGTTCCTGGAAGACATGGACACGCGGGACCCGGTGCTCGAGCTGATCGACGTGCTCGATCGTTCGCTCCTGCACGCCCGCCTGACCAGTGATCGCACGCTCGCCAGCTGGGATCGGGTCCGCCTCGATCTCGTGGAGCTGTTCGGCCTCGACTCGCCGATCGGCCTGACCTGGCTGTTTCGCCAGGTCTTCCCCGAGCTCGGGCTCCGCGTGCGGCGTATCTTCGACGACCGCGACATCCCCTACGACGGCGCCACCCTCGGCATCTCCCAGCTCGGCGAGTGCTCCTTCGGCGACTTCGCCCGCGTCGGCATCCACGATATGGAGGTCACGCTCTACTGCGACGATACCTTTTATCGTGGCAACACCCCGTGGATCCACGAGGGCGACCGCCGCCTGCGCAGCTCGGTGTTTCCCCTGCTCGACGAGGTCTGCCTGACCCTCACCGTCGTCTTCGTCCTGCTCGACCACGGCGACGGCGCCCGCCTCGGCCCCCCCAGCCGCACCGGCCACAACCCCATGTGGCGCCCTAGCCCCGGCACCACGATGCCGCCCAGCCGCGTCGAAGTCTACCGCGGCGCCCTTCCCCGCCACGAACCGGACACCGCACACCTCGAGCAGATCCTCGCCAGCGAACTCGCCGCCACGCTGACGGTCACCCCGGCCGCGCTCGCCCCCGACGAAACGATCGGGCATACCGTCGCCCTGTCGATGATCCACCACGCCCCCCGCGAACGCCCCCACACCTACCAGGTGACCGTCCGCTGGGGCTCACGCGCGTGGGACGTCGATGAACCCCACGCGATCAGCCTGCGCTGCGACGACGTGCCCAAGACGGCGCTTTCTCGAACACACCACCCGCGGCTGTGGGCCAGACTCAGAGATGCCGCCCGCCTATCAATGGCCACTCGGACACTCGTCGAGTGAAGCATCAGGTGTAAATCCGACCAGCGCTCCACACTTACGCAGAGTCTTGCCTTCGTCCGGCATCATGGTACCCTCATCGCCCTTCGCGTAACACCACAACGCACAGCGCTCGAAGCCTTCAGCTGTCGGCATCACATGGCGAGCCGGCGCGTATCGACAATTTACAAACCCTCCTCATCGAACAAAGGAGCCACGCATGGATACACCCGCAAAGCTAAACGCTGTACAGGATCTCATGGCCGACATGCTCGCCCGATACACATCGCTCACAACAAAAGGGACCCTGACCGCGGCCGAATCGAAAATCCTCGATAAGATAGAAAAATGGACAAATAAAATCGCCGGTGTATCGCTCGGTTATCAATTCGAATACAAAGCATTCATCAAACACGGCATACTAAAATCGCGCACCGTAAGCGACTCCGGAGGGGACATCACCATCGAGTCCTCCCTATCTCACAGCAAGACGGTCCAGATAAAATCGACCATCCAAAAAGAGGACGCGGTCGTGACAAGGATGATGCAAGTTGCGCTAAATCAGCTCGCCGGAGAACGAGGAGAGACTCCCAAAAAAAATGCTCGACGGATCCTCGACATGAATATTTTAGATGGCCAAAACCCCTGGCCATACACGGCATTGACTCCTACCCAAACGCTCGCGCACTATGAAGAAACATGCCTGAAATTAATCAAGGATATGCTGAGCGAAGCATACTACACCCCTCACACAACTAGCGTCAAGGGGATGGGAATCCCGTCCACCGTCCGCTCATGGATGTTTGACATATCCAAGCTAAAGACTTCGAAAACAATCGCCACAGTCGGCTTTGACGGAACGAGCAGGAGCACTCGATTAGTGTCAAAACCACCAAGGCCCCTCGGCGGCGGCAAGAAAAAGCCAATCTTTTACCCCGAATCTTTTACAATTAAAATTCGCTATCATGAAGGTTATATAATTCTCGACGATACTACCTTGGCCCCAAAAAAATTGCAACTGGTGGTAGTCAATGCCATGCGTGATGACAAGACCGTTGTAACAGTCGTTTCAAAACTAGTTTATGTGGGAGGAATAACGATTGATTGCTCTCACACTTGGTAGTGGCGACACCGGACTGAAGCGCCACGAGATATCCAGGCCGTTCCATGTCAAAGGATAAAGGACATGAACGGAGGGATTAAAGCATGGTCCTCCTTGAGAAGCCTAACTTCTACACGACTCGATCCCTGACCGTGTCGATGGCCAGCCCCGCGACCTCGGCCCGGCGCGCCCTGAATGTCGTCATGCAGGCGATTTGCGCCCCGAATCGGTCGCTCTCGGTTTCTGTGATCTCCCCGAATCTCCGCGACACCGCCGGCTCGGGCGGGCGCACGCCGACGACGCTGCAGGTCACGCTCTGGGACACCAGAGCGGACTCGGGGGGGCTCGCAGGGGCCTCGGTGTCCGTCATGTTCGAGCACGGATCCTCGCACGGACTCACCACGGGGGAAAGCCCCGTCTCATCGTGTCGCGCTCGCGGCGTGCACGGGTTCGCCGTCGTGAGCCAACAAATACTTGGTCGCCACCCAGCCCCGTTGTCCGGGCATCTCGACCTCGGACCATTCGAGCCCGTCCGCTGCCTGCACGCGCCCGGTGAGACGCACCGTCGTCCCGGTTTGCAGCCGCTGCTTCTCGCTCGTGCGCGACGGCGCCGTCCGGAGGAACACCCCGCCACCGCGGGTGTTCCCGATCGTCCCCCACTGCCCCTGCCCGAGGACCGCCGGCAGGCGCTCCTCCTGCTGCACCACGGCCGGACTGGCCTCGCGCGCCGCTCCGGGGGTCCATCCGGCATAAATCCCACCCACGACCAGCGGCACCGCCGCGAGCGCGACGCGGCGTCGCGTCACCAGCCCCCACCACGC
>Ga0075163_10003101_pt1 | contig 22389 bp, 13 predicted proteins | sample JI1023141ADNA_FD_71478 | JGI IMG/M metagenome (GOLD analysis project Ga0075163, IMG submission 71478) | Wastewater effluent complex algal communities from Wisconsin, to seasonally profile nutrient transformation and Carbon sequestration -... | ecosystem: Engineered > WWTP > Effluent > Algae... | reverse complement strand
CGGTCGCGAGCTTGAAAGCCACAAGATCATTGTTGGCTCCATCATTGCCACCAAGGATGGCGGCACGGTCAAGAAGGGCGAGAAGTTCGTCACTTGGGATCCATATAGCGTGCCGATCATCACCGAGAAGACCGGCAAGATCGAGTTCCGCGACATGATCATGGGCATCACGATCAGCAAGGAAACCAACGCGGCCACCGGCAATGACGAGATCGTCGTCATCGAGCACAAGGAAGATCTCCATCCGCAGATCGTCATCATCGATCCGAAGACGAAGGAAGTCCTCGCCAGCTACACCGTTCCAGCCGGCGCTCACTTGTCCGTGAAGAACAACGAGAAGGTCGAGGGTGGCACCACGCTGGCCAAGACGCCTCGAAAGGCATCGAAGACAAAGGACATCACGGGCGGTCTGCCGCGTGTCGCCGAACTTTTCGAAGCTCGCAAGCCGAAGGACTCCTGCGAGATCGCCCGCATCGATGGCGTCGTCGAGATTGGCGGTCTTGTGCGCGGCAAGCGCAAGGTCATCCTCACCGACCCCAAGACTGGCCAGCAAGAGGAGCACTTGGTTCCCCGCAACAAGCATATTCTCGTCTTCAACGGCGACCATATCACCAAGGGCGACCAGCTCACCGACGGACCCGTCGTTCCGCATGACATCCTTGAAATCCTTGGCCCTCAAAAGCTCCAGGAGCATCTTGTCACCGAAGTGCAGGAAGTGTATCGCGCCCAGGGTGTGGAGATCAACGACAAGCACGTCGAGATCATCATCCGTCAGATGCTCCGCAAGGTGAAGATCACCGAGCCGGGCGACACCGAGTTCCTCTGGGGCGATCAGGTGGATCGCACCGAGTTCGAGAAGGAAAACGCGCGCGTCACCGAGGAGGGCGGAAAGCCCGCCGAGGCCGAGCCCGTGCTTCTTGGTATCACGAAGGCCAGCTTGGAAACCGAGTCGTTCATCTCCGCCGCATCCTTCCAGGACACGACGCGGGTGCTCACCGAAGCCGCAACCCTTGCCAAGGTGGACTTCCTCCGTGGCTTCAAGGAAAACGTCATCATGGGTCACTTGATCCCAGCTGGCACAGGCTTCATCACCAATCGCAACTTCAACATCGAGGAAACCGAGAAGTCCGCCTACCCGGCCCGCAATCGCGAGAGCGAAGACGAAGCCGTGATCGCGTAATCCCGTTTCCCACGGAACCCCTCAACTCAAAACACCCTCGCCGTGGCCCTGCCCGGCGGGGGTGTTTTGTTATTCTGTCAGGACTTGAGCCTGTGCGACCCGAATCCGGTTATTGCCAGCATTAAGACACAAATCATGAGCTGACCGACAATCGGTCAGGTTGTGCGTTCCCGATTCGTGTGGCTCCGCGCGATAGAGATTCATGCTGCGCATGAAGAAATTTCATCGTTTCACACCCACAAACGTGGTGGCGTTGGTTGCGGATGTCTTGTGAGGAGGCTAGTCTCGCGTCCGCTCGTGCCTGTGGGGCGTAGCGGTTTCCAAGACTACTGACTCCTCATGCCGGAACTCGAAAACCCCTTTCAAGAAACGCTGCTTCAACGCCATCGCGCGGAGCCTTGCACGTTGGTCATCTTTGGCGCCACGGGCGATCTGACGCACCGGAAGCTAATCCCCGCGCTCTACAACATCGCTGTGTCGGGCGACCTTCCGCCCCAGTTCAAGGTGGTGGGCTTCGCGCGGCGCGATAAACCGGATGAGGTGTTCCGCCGAGAGTTGCTGGAAGCGAACGCGAAGCACTCGCGCCAACAGCACAACGATGAGCTATGGGGAAGCTTTGCGCAGTCGATCCACTATCACCGGAGCGAATTTGAGGACACGGAGGGCTACATGGCGCTGGGCAAGCTGCTGGATGAGTTCGACAAAGAGCGTGGGACGACGGCGAACCGGCTTTTCTACCTGGCGTCGGCCCCAGAGTACTTTGACCAGATCATGAAGCAGCTTCGCGCTGCGGGCCTCAACAAGGGAGTCGGGGACCGCTGGGCGCGTGTGGTGTGCGAGAAGCCGTTTGGCAAAGACCTCAAGACCGCAAGGCACCTCAATGAAGTGGTTAGCCAGACATTCCACGAGAAGGACACCTATCGCATCGACCATTACCTCGGGAAGGAGACGGCGCAGAACATCATGGTGCTGCGCTTTGCCAACTCGCTCTTCGAGCCGAACTGGAACAGTCGCTACATCGACCATGTGCAGATCACCTGCGCTGAAAACCTTGGGATGGAAGGCGGTCGCGGCGGCTACTACGACACGGCGGGCGCGCTGCGTGATATGGTGCAGAATCATTTGTTCCAGCTCCTGACTCTCGTCGCGATGGAGCCGCCGACCGATCTCAGCGCCGACTCGGTGCGTGATGAGAAAGTGAAGGTGATCCGCGCGCTGCGCCCGCTCATTGGCTCGGAAGCTGTGGGGCAGAGCGTGGTCCGCGCGCAATACACCGCTGGCTCGGTCGATGGCGTGTCGCGAGTCGGCTACCGCCAGGAAGATCGCGTAAATCCTGAATCGAAGACCGAGTGCTACGTGGCGCTGCGTCTCTTTGTCGATACCTGGCGCTGGCAGGGCGTGCCGTTCTACATCCGTGTGGGCAAGCAACTGCCGAAGAAGGCGACGGAAATCTCCGTGCACTTCAAGAAGCCGCCGCAGGTTCCATTCGCCACGAGCAAGATGATCCCCGACAGCGAGAACACACTCATAATCCGCATCCAGCCCGACGAAGGCATCTCGCTGCGTATCCTGTGCAAGCAGCCTGGCCAGGCACTCTTTGTGCAGCCGGTGAAGATGGATTTCCACTACAGCAACAGCTTCGGCAAAGCGAGCCCCGAGGCTTACGAGCGTCTGTTGCTCGATGCGATGGCCGGTGACGCCACGCTCTTCGCGCGCCGTGATGAAGTGGAGCATGCGTGGAAGTTCATCGACGAAATCGAGAAGGCCTGGCACGAGTCGCCCACACCGCCGGCGATGTGCGAGTATCCCGCCGGTTCATGGGGCCCCAAGGAAGCCGATGAGTTGCTGAGGCAGGATGGGCATGAGTGGAGGAGATTGTGATCCATGCCAGCCACACTCGACATCGACCTCTCCATCCTCGGCCAGGAAGTTCCGCTTGGTCGGGTTGATCGTGAGCTGAAAAAGCTCTGGGACTCGGACGAGGCGAAGACGCGCTCGTCGCTGATGAACTTCGCGATCTATAGCGAGAACGCCGCCGACCTGGAGCGGAACAACAAGTTGCTGGAGGAGATCACATCCGAGGTCGCGTGTCGTGCGATGTTGATTCTGTGCCAGCCGGATGGTGCGGAACCGAAGGCTCGCGCGTGGATCAATGCGCTGTGCCGTCCGTATCAGGGCAAGCAGATCGTGTGCAGCGAGCAGCTTTCGTTTTATCTCGAAGGCGGCAATGCGGCGCAAGTGCAGAACATCGTCTTTGCGCATCTCGATTCCGACTTGCCGCTGGCCGTGTGGTGGCAGGGTGATCTGACCTCGAACTTCGAGGAACGATTCTACTCGGAGATTGACCGGCTTTTCATCGACAGTGCGCAGTGGCATAACCCGACGGCTGAGTTCGAGATGTTGGAGAACGCTTACAGCAGCGATACGTCGAATTTTGAGGTCCATGACCTGAGCTGGACGCGCTCACACTTCCTGCGCGCGGCGTTGGCGGGCTGCTTCCAGGATGCGGTGGCTTTGAAGAAACTTCCTCTCGTCGAGCAGATCGAGATCACTCATGCGCCAGGCCAGCGGGTTGCGGCCCTTCTTCTGGCCGCATGGATTGCGGTGCGTCTTGGCTATGACATGGACGACACGGCGAAGGAAATCCGCTTCACCAAGCCGAACGGCGGAACGGTAAATCTCGCGCTTCACGAAGGTGTTCCCGGTTGCAGCCTGCAACAGCTTGTGCTTACGGGGCCGGAGCTGCGTGCGGAAGTGCGGCGCGATCCCGCGTCTGTCTTTGTGCGTGTCTGCGCAAGTTGCGGAGATCACGAGAATACTGAGATGCTGCCAGCAGACGCTGAGTCCGAGGCCGAACTGATCACCAGTCAGCTCAGCCGCGCGCATGGCACGAGCTTGTACATCGAGATGGTTCCGATGCTCCGTGAGATGCTGGCGAAGGTTTGAGCGGAATTCTTGCGAGGTGGGGCGGTCCGCATAGCGTGGAGGCCACGATCATTCACGCCGTCATGAAACGCATCGCACTCATCCTCGCGCTGACCGCCACGTCCGCCCGGGCGCAGGTTCCAGCCGATCCCAATACTCCAGTCGCAGAGGGAAAACAGCGGGCGAAGCTGATTGAAAAAACGGGCACGGCGCAAAACTTCACGGTGCGGTTCAAAAGCGCGAGCGGCGATGAATCGACGATGCAAAATGTAACCAACAGTGACTCGAACAGCGCACTGTTTGAATCGCTGGTCGTCGGGCAGGAATACGATTTTCCGAAGACGTCTTTCCCCTTGCCGCAGGGCGTGCTTCCGGCATTGCAGGCTGGGGCTGAAATAAGCATGACGTTTCCTGACCTTGCTCACAGTCCGCCTTTCCGCGCAAAGGTGACGCGTAAGGAGGTGACCGACGAGCTGGTTTCACTGGCCTTGAGCTGCACCGACGGACGCAAGCTCGCGCTGAAATGTGCCGGAGAGGAAGGCAGGCAACAAGCGCTCAAGCTGGTGGAGCGACTGGATGATGGCGGCTTCTATGAGTTTCCCCATGTCTTCACGACAAGCAGAGATGTCGGGCAGAAATCCAGCACAGAGGCGAAGCCGGCGTCTCCAGAGATGAAGGCACTGGAGGCATTCATTGGCCAATGGGAGTCCGTGCATGAAGACGGTCCACGGGGAGATGAAATGCTCAAGTACACATGGAAGGCGGATGGACTCGGCATGTGGCGCGAAGTGATGGCGAGGGCTCCGTATCAGGAAAAATTCAAGATGGTCATTGCCACGCTCATCACCTATGACGACGACGCTAAGCTGTATGTCGAGAAATCCTCGGATCCCCAATACACCCAGTCTGTGCTCAAGACCTGGGACGCGGCCACACGCACGCTCAAGGGAAGGGCGGAAGTGCCATCCGATCCAATGATGAAAGTGGAAACCGAGTTCCATTTCACCAACGATGACCGCATCGAATGGAAGTTGGTCAGGATCGGGAAGAACGGGGTGAATCTGGGTGTGTCTAAGGGCTACTACAAACGGATGTGAACGACGTCGATGTGCCACTTGCGCGCTCTTGCGGCGCGTGATGCCGCCGTCTAGTCTCCGGCGTTCATGATCCTGGCACGAGTGCTCATCTTCGGAGTTCCGTTGGCCGCTGCCAGTCTCACCTGGTGGTCGGCGCAGCAGGCGCGCGCCAGCAGGACAAGTCGTGACGGTGAGATCGTGGCGATGCTTCCCGGAGCGCCGCCAGCGCTGAATCCGTTTGTGCCGGCGACTGAGGTGGACAGGCAGATCGTCGATCTCATTCACGAGCCACTCATTCGCATTGGCGCGGATGGTCGTCTCAAGCCCGGTCTGGCTGAGCGGTGGGACTGGAGCCAGACGGTCACATGCTGGTTTGCGACGACGGAACAAGCCACCCGAGCGGCCGACATGCTCAAGGCAATCAGCGCGGATGATTGGATCTCATGGGGGCTCGAATCAGCAACGGCTGACCGCACGGCATTGGTGATGCGTTTTTCAAAAATGGGCGGCGACGGGCCAGATGCCGTGATGCGTGAACTCTCCGCGCTCGATCCCGTGCCGGGGGAGATCATCCGCGTGAATCTCGACGAACCGGCGAGGCCATACCACGAGCACTTCATGGCAAATGCCTCGGAGGCTAGGCAAATGAAGCGCGTCTGGTTCGATGGCGCAAAGTCACTTGAGATCACGGTCGTGGGTGACGCGCCAAAATTCGTGGAGGAGATCACGAACTACTACCAAGCCAAGACGAGCCTACGGCCGCGGATCGCCAGCATCGGGCGCATAACGGCGCTGCGGGAGGCGGTGTTGGAGATCACTATTCAGACAGGTCGGCGGTGGCATGACGGCTCGGAGGTGACGAACGAGGATGTGCGGGCCACGCACGCCTATGTGATGTCGCAGCCTTGGCCTGTCGCGAATCGCGAATCGCTGCGCGAGATATACTCCATCGAATCCATCGGAAAGACCCAGTTAAGGGCAGTTTACCGGAGGCAATCCGGCGCGGCGCTCTGCGGTTGGGTTCATTTGCCTATCCTGCCTGCAAAGTGGTTGAAGGAGCACCCGGCGGATTCCGAGGGCCATGTCTTCACGGAGGGTTCACCTCCAGGCGCGGGCATCTTCGCCATCACCCATCGTGATCTCGCATCCCTCGCGCTCGCGCCGACTGACGCCTCACGCGGGAGTTTTCATGTGAAGCGTGCCACGTTTGCCAGCGGCGCGTCGCCCTTCCAGTCGCGGCTTGGCTTTGCCACGGGAGCGGCCGACTTGTTCTGGCCCGAGGACGATGAGGTCGCGACGCTGCTGAAGGGGCAGGGAATGGCGATCCGGGCCATGCCGCCGCGCAGTCGGCTGCTGGTGATGTGGAATACGCGCTCGCCAGTGCTCGCCGATGTGCGTGCGCGCGAGGCGCTTTCACTCGCGACGAATCGTCAGGCGCTCATTGATGAGTTGCTTCACGGGCGCGGAAGGATTCAAGATGGCCTGTTCCAACCCGGCCTTTGGTTTGCTCAGAGATTCTCGACTCCGCGATACGATCTCGATGCCGCGCATCAAAAGCTCGGACAGGCTGGGTGGACCCGTGATGTGGAAGGTCTGGCAAAGCGTCCCGGGCAGCAATTCGCATTCGAGCTGCTCACCACAGCCGGGAACCCGCAACGACAACAGCTCGCCGAGGCACTGGCGGCACAGTGGAGAAAGCTCGGCGCTCAGGTGAAGATCACGGCCTTGCCTTGGGCTGAACTCATCGACAACCGTCTCTCGAGTCGGAGGTTCGACGCGGCGATTCTGGGCATCGATTTCGAGACGACTTGGGACCAACTCCCATTCTGGCACTCGTCGCAGGCTCCGGCGGGCGGCCTCAATTTCTCCGGCATCGCGGATCGCCAGATTGATCTCTTGCTCGCTCGGTTGCGCGACGAGTTCGATCCAGATCATGTGCCGCCGGTGGCAAAGGAACTCGAAGACAAGTTACTGTCCTTGCAGCCCATGTTGCCGCTGTTCACCGACATGACACAGGTCGCGGTCAGACTCTCCGCGCTTCAGGATGGTGCAAAGGCCGACGATCTCAGCCCATGGACCCTGCGGGATCTCGTGTTCACTCATCCGCCGACGGGGGCTCGGCGGGGCGCGTTGTGGATGCGAGTGCCGGAGGACTCAGTGCCTATTCCGGAAGATCGCAGCACCAAAAAAGTGACTCCATGATACCGCGACCCCTCACACGCCCTACGTTGCTTCCTGCGCGCTTGGCTTTGCTCGGCGCGGCGGCAGGGTGTGCAGTGCTCGCCACGCAAGGAGTGCCGTCGGCAGAGTGGCCACGCTTTCTGGCTGGGCTCTCGGTCGTCAGCGCGGACGGCTCGACCCTCGCGGACGCGATGGGTGGGCGAGTCGGCACCACGTTGGTGCTCGTGTCGGCTGCCGTGATGTTGGCCGTGACGTCGGGCTTTGCCGTCGCATTCGCCGCGCTGCGCATCGGCTGCGGGCTTTCCCATCTTGTTGGATTCATCGGGCGGTTCGTCGCAGCGTTCCCCGTCCTGGCCGTGGGCTGGATCGCTGTGGGCTGGATCGTCGGCAAGAACGGCTGGCCCATCGAATCACTTCTTCCTCACCATCCCGCGCCGGGGCGGGACACACCGGAGCTTTCGCTCGGGCGGTGGCTCTGGTGGTGGTTCGTGCCGTGCTGGACCTTAGCACTCCCATTGGCGGGAGAATTTGTTTCACTGACCATCGATCAGGTCCGGGCGGCGCAAAACTCGGAGGTGACCACGAGCCTGCGTGCGCGCGGACTGAAACGAAGCGTGATCCATTACCATCACGTCCTGCCCGCCGCATGGCCCGGCCTGCTCGCGACCATTGAGGTCCTCGGGTTGATGGCACTGGGATACGTCGTCTTCATCGAGGAGGCGTTCGGCATTCCGGGGTGGGGGTCATTCTTTGCCAGTGCGATCAGGCTGGGGGATGCCAGCGCCATCGCCGGTTCGATCTACATCGCCGGTCTGATGTCCGGCGCATGGTGCTTTTGCATCAGCCTGCTGCGCTTTCTGACCACACGCCGACGCGCGCCATCGTCTCCACCGAGCGGATCATCCGATGACAGCGCGACAAAGCCCGCCGCTGTCGTTGCGAGTCTCGCGGCCTTGGTCCTGGCCTTTTGCGCCTTCGGGGAATCGCCCGCAATGGCGGGGCTCGCGGCGCTACTGGGGCCGCAAGTTTCTCCGCTCGTGCATGATCTGCGGATGGTGGCGGCCGCGTGTGCGGCGGCAGTGGGGCTGGTCATGCTGAGGAGCGCCCTGCCGCCTGTGCTCGATCGTCCGCTTCCACGACTCGGCCTCTTGGAGACATTCTCGTGGTCGCCACTCCTGGTGTGGACACTGGCGGCTGCCGCCCTCATGCGTGATTCCGCACTCGTGTGGATCGTCCCAGGCGTCGCTGTCGCCGCAGGCGGTGCCGTTCGCATCAGCACACACTTGACCGAGCTTCGATCCAGCCGCGCGATGGAGGGCTCTCGCGCCGTCGGCACCGGGAGCATCCGCGCCTGGCGGATGCATGTGCTGCCTGGCTTGTTCCGCGCTGTTTTGTCATGGGCACTCGAAGTGAGCGCCACGCTGATCATCTGGGTGGCGTTGATCGATGCTCTCATATCTGCCGGTGGAACCGCAGCCCCGAAGTCACTGGGGCTGGCGATGGCTGCGGCAGAGGACGGCGTGCTCAGCGATCTCACGCCGCTCGTGGTGCCAGCGGTGCTCGTCGCCATCTCCGCCTTGTTTTTCAATCAGCTCAGCCGCATCGTCCGACCGAGCCCGCCACCTCACTGACCGCATGGAAGACAAACCGAACACGCCCTCCGCACCGCTCCTCCGCATACGTGACTTATCCATCGAGTTCCGCCGCCGAGGTGCGGAGCCGATGAAGGCGGTGAAGAGCATCAGCCTCGAACTCAATCAGGGCGAATCGCTCGCCATCGTCGGCGAGAGCGGCAGTGGCAAGAGCGCCACCGCGCTCGCGCTGGCCCGCCTCCTGCCCGAGCCACCGGCCAAGATCACCGCCACCGAACTCTCGATCACCGGCCACCATGTTCTCGAAATGAGCGAGCGTGAGCTGCGCAAGATTCGAGGCAAAGAGATCGCCTATGTGTTCCAGGAGCCGTCCACCTCGCTCAATCCCGTGCTCACCGTTCGCACGCAGATGGCCGAGTCACTCGCCCTCCACCGGCCCGAGGTGAAGGATCGCGATGCGGAGATCATCAAGTGGCTTAACAAAGTCGGCATCACCGAGCCCGAGAAACGCCTTCGCGCCTACGCCCACGAACTCAGCGGCGGCATGCAGCAGCGCGTGATGATCGCCATGGCATTGTGCTGCCAGCCGAAGCTCCTCATCGCCGACGAGCCCACCACCGCGCTCGATGTCACGATCCAGAAGCAGATCATCGACCTCCTCGCCGAGTTGCGCACGAGCCTGAACATGAGCCTGATCCTCATCACGCATAACTTCGGCATCATCCGGGATGTGGCCGACCGCGTCGCCGTCATGTTTCGTGGTCGGATCGTCGAGACTGGCCCCGTCGCCCAGATCCTCAATCACCCGAAGCATCCCTACACCCAGGCGTTGCTCGACTGCGTCCCGCGCATGGGAGCCAAGCTCGATCGGCTGAAAGCCATTGATTACGAGTTGATCGAGAAGGCGGGCAGCTTTGATTAGTCGGGCTGCACCCAATGTCTCCGCCTTGGCCACCTCAGGGCCACATCTGCCACACTCCGCCTGACCGCGATGCCTCCCGACTCCCGCCATCAAGGTTCCTTCCTCACCACGCGATGGACGTGCGTCTGTCTGGCGAAGGCGGATTCGGACGATGGGCGCAGAGCGCTCGCTGACCTCTGCGATGCTTACTACGAGCCGGTCGTGGCTTTCCTCCGTTGTGAGTTGCTCGACGCGGATGAGGCTCGGGAAATGAGCCATGCATTTTTCGCCGAGATGCTTGAGGGCGGCACTATCGCCACGGCTGAGCGAGAGCGCGGGCGGTTTCGTTCCTATCTGCTCGGCGCGGTGAAGCATTTCCTGTCCCGACAGCGCGAGGCGGCGCAACGACAGAAGCGTGGCGGCGGCGCTGTGTTGGCCTCCCTTGATGACGAGGAGGCGCAAGAGGTCGCAGACGCGGGACAGACCGCGCCGGATCGAGCTTTTGACCGTCAATGGGCGCTGACGGTCTTGAGCCGCGCATTGAATGAATTGCAGCGCGAATGCGAGGCCGAGGGAAAGGCCGCTGTGTTTGAGACTCTGCAACCATGGCTCACAGGCGATGCCGCGCATGGAGATCAGCAGGAGCTGGCTGCATCGCTCGGCATGAATCTCAACTCGCTCAAATCTCAGATTCATCGTCTCAAGCAGCGCTTCCGTGCGCTGGTGAAAGCGGAAATCGCCGCCACGCTGGATGAGGGAGGCTCCATCGAGGAGGAAATGGTTGTTCTCTTCGCCACGTTGCGGAGAGAATGAGTTTTCCGGCAACCATTCAACCCGTCCACGTCAGGTATCATCATGAGCGATTGCGTGCCCTCCGATCCATCGAAAACCTGTCCCAAATGCGGTGCAGAGCTTTCTGCCGGTGACACCAACGGACTCTGCCCTGCCTGCCTGATGGCGGAGGTCATGCAGCCGACGCAGAGCGATGACGAGGCCAAACTCAGGCGCTCCGCCATTCTCACGCCCGAGGAACTGGCACCGCTTCTCCCGCAGTATGAGATTATGCACATTCTTGGCCGTGGCGGCATGGGCGCGGTGTATCTGGCGCGGCAGATTTCGCTGAACCGCCTCGTCGCCATCAAGATTCTCCCTTCCGATTTCGATGAGGGCGAGCTGAACTTCGCCGAGCGCTTCAAGAACGAGGCGCATGCAATGGCCCAGCTCAGCCACCCCGGCATCGTCGCCGTCTATGACTTCGGGCAGACTGCGGTAGGGCGCTTCGTCCCCGAAGCGCCGTCTGGAGAACGTCGGGCTGGGGACAGCCCGCCCCACCAAGGCCTGCTCTACATCGTCATGGAATACATCGAGGGCACAGATGTCGCCCTGATGGTCGCCCAGCAGGGCCGCCTGCACAGCGCGCACGCCATGGCCATCACCGCTCATGTGTGCGATGCGCTGGCTTACGCACACTCGCGTGGCATCATTCACCGCGACATCAAACCCTCTAACATCATGGTCAGCAATGATGGTGTGGTGAAGGTGGCCGACTTCGGCCTCGCGAAGATGAGCCACGGCGGCCAGACCGCCGGCATCACTTTGAGCGGCATGACTATGGGCACCCTGCACTTTATGGCACCCGAGGTACTCACCCTCGGCGTCGCAGTGGACCAGCGCGCGGACATCTACGCCGTTGGTGTCATGCTCTACCAGATGCTCACTGGCAAGCTGCCGCAGGGCTTGTTTGAGATGCCTTCCCTTCAGGTGCCCGGCCTCGATCCCCGCTATGACGGCATCGTCACAAAGGCGCTGCGCGAAGACCGCAACGTCCGCTACCAGCAGGCCTCAGAGCTGCGCCACGACCTCGATGCTATCCTCACCCAGCCCGTGGTGAAGGTGGAGCCCGAAGCCGAGAAGGCCCCAGTTGCCGTTTCACGCGCGCAGCAATCACCACCCCACCGCCCCCCAAGTCAGCCCTATCGTCCGGCCCAACGCAGCGCCCCGATGCCGGTGAAAAAGAAATTCTCCAGCGGGCTGATTCTTGCCGGGCTCGGCACACTCGCCGTCATCGCGGCAGGGTTGTTCTGGATGGGTGGCAGAGGCGGCACAACTTCGCAGCCAGCCCAGGCGACTAAACACCAGCCCTTCGTGAACACCCTCGACATGAAGTTTGTGCCAGTGGCGATCACAGGCGAGTCCACAACAGGCAAGAAGCTTGTCCTTAGCGCGGGCAAAGAACAGAAGCGGTCCCTGGCACCCCAGCTTTTCATAGCCAAGACTTTTGGCGACTGCGAGGCACATCTCGGCCAGCCTACCTGGGTGCTGGCACCGACGGAAAGTATGCGCGTGCATGCTCTGGTTTATCATGCACCCAAGCCCGGCGTCGAAAAACTTTGCATCGAATCTCCACAGTCATTTGCGAGCACCACCCCTGCCAGCAGAGTTGTCACGTCCGTGTCATATGATTTCCAAGCACGATCGGTGCATACGGTGCGAGGGATATTTGACGAAGCGAATCTCAACATGCAGGGCGTGTACACTACAACTGGTGATGACTTGAGCGGTGAATCTGAAGGGACCGACATCACTGGCGAAGAAGCGCTCAGTGAAAGCACGGTAACGTTTTTTCACGGTCTTGCCGGCGGACTCCGCGCATTTTGGACTCCGGCAAGTGTGAGCATGCGGAGTACCGAGAGTTTTCGGCATGAGGGTATTGATCGACTGACAGTCCAGCAGCAGAGGGGGCCGACCCCGCGTGAGCGATTAGCCAACATCAAAAAAGGGTATGACCCGGAAGGAACGGTGGTCCTCGGACGATCAGCAGACCTAGCTGCCAGAGGTGCCTTTGGTTTTCCCCAACAGGATGCCAAGGTGCTTTCGGACCAGCACATCGCGCGCTTTAGCGCGTGGAGTAATCCGGAATGGCTATATTTGCAGATCATTTGCTGGGCGGATGCAGATCCGGAAAACTCGACAACACCCGATGGAAAAAAACGCTGTGACGAAAGCCATGTCTATATTGATTTGGACAACGATCTGGAACGGGAACCTGAAGACGCTCATTATGCATTGAATCCAGAACCCGCCATGCGTGGCCTTCATCGTGAGAAGACGCTCAATGACTCCGGCGGCAAGTTTGTGCCGGATTCGGCCGGCCGCGGCTCGATCAGGTTTGTTGACGGGGATACCAGTTCGAAAATCCGTGTGGACAGCTTTCTGATCCCGCTCCGGGAGATCGGAAAGAAGCCGGGCGATCGCATTCGGCTCGCGGTCATTGGGATATCTTGGAAACCCAGGATCGGCTTCAACTCAGCGCAACTGGGACTGCCTAACAGCCCTCAATCTTTCTACAGAGAATTGGCGGGAAGATATTACCAGGATTTCGTTCTTGGCATGAACCGTGGAAATCTAGAACCTGCGATGGTTCCTCATGACTCAAGTGAATGAGTTAATACCTGATCATCTAGTTCTGCCTGATGCACGGCAGCAGGTGCAGAATGAGTGTAAAGAATGTCGGCGACCGACCGTGATTGGGGCTTTTTAGGACAGCAAAAAATCTTCTCTTAGCATCCGAAACCTATTTCCAGAAACACGTCAGGACACGGATACCATGAACACATATCTCGTCATGATTTCAATGCTCGCACTCATCTCCTTGCCAGCGGGAGCCCAGACCATCGTCACCACCACGCTCGATGCGGGCAGCGGGGGTGACGTGGGCCGGTATACTTCGCAGGCTGTGGTCAATGGCAACCCGGCCATCAGCTATTTGGATTACTCCAGTAGTGACCTCATGTACGTGCGGGCCAGTAATGCGAGCGGGACAAGCTGGAGCGCGCCGGTGACGGTGGATGGCACCGCCGCAGGCTACTATAACTCGCTGGCAGTGGTGAACGGAAACCCGGCAATCAGTTACTTCGATAATAACGCCTCCAACCAAGACCTGAAATACGTGCGGGCGACCGACGCGAGCGGGACAACCTGGGGCACACCCGTGACCGTGGATACAGGCGGTGCCGGCATCGTGGGGTGGTACACGTCGCTGGCGGTAGTCAATGGCAACCCAGCCATCAGCTACTACGACGAGACCAACGGCGACCTCAAATACGTGCGCGCCAACGATGCGAGCGGGACTAGCTGGGGCACGCCGGTGACCGTGGACAGCACCGGCATCGTGGGCCAGTACACCTCGCTGGTTGTGGTCGATGGAAACCCGGCAATCAGCTACTTTGATATCACCAACTTTGACCTCAAATACGTGCGGGCCACCGACGCGAGCGGCACGGTTTGGGCTGCGCCAATGGTTCTCGATAGCGCTGGCACCGTGGGCGAATACACTTCGCTGGCGGTGGTGAATGGCAACCCGTCCATTAGTTACCGAGATGCCACCAATACCAACCTCAAATACGTGCGCGCCTCCGACACAAGCGGGACAAGCTGGGGCTTGCCGGTAACTGCGGACAGCACAGGAAGCGTGGGCTTATCCACTTCGCTGGTGGTGGTGAATGGCAACCCAGGCATCAGCTACTACGATCAGGGCAGCACCAATCTTAAATACGTGCGCGCCACCGACGCGAGCGGGGCGAGTTGGGGCACGTCCGTGACTTTGGACAGTGCCGGCACTGTGGGCCAGGACACCTCGCTCTTGGTGGTGAGTGGCAACCCGGCCATCAGCTACTATGACAGCACCAATGCCAACCTCAAATATGTGCGGGCCACCGATGCGAGCGGAGCCAGTTGGCCGGCTGGAATTACTCTGGACTCCGATGTTTCAATCCCATTGGTCGGCCAATATACCTCGCAGACCATCGTCAACGGCAATCCGGCCATCAGCTACTTCGACGCTACCAATAATGACCTCAAGTACATGCGGGCGCTCAATGCGCAAGGGACGGCATGGGGTACGCCCGTGACTGTGACCAGTTCACTCTCGGTGGGCTATTGGACGTCTCTGGTGGTGGTAAATGGCAACCCGGCCATCAGCTATTACGACGGCTCAAACTCTGATCTCAAGTATGTGAGAGCGCTCGATGCGAGCGGGGCGGGCTGGGGTACGCCGGTGACGGTGGACAGCACCGGCCTTGTGGGTCAATACACTTCAATGATCCTGGTCAATGGTAATCCGGCCATCAGTTACTACGACCAGACTAACCAGGACCTCAAATATGTGCGGGCGACCAATGCAAGCGGTTCGGCTTGGGGCACGCCCATGACCGTGGACAGTAGCGGTTCCGTGGGAACATACCCATCGCTGGTGGTGGTGAATGGCAATCCGGCTATCGGCTACCGCTATGGCAGCTTCGCCACCGTGAAATACGTGCGGGCTACAGATGTGGATGGAACAAGCTGGGGCACGCCCCTGACCGTGGACGGCACCGGTTCCACGGGTCTGTACCTCTCGATGGCGGTGGTGAATGGCCGCCCAGCCATCAGCCACTACGATGTCGCTAACGCCAATCTCAAATACCAGCGAGCCAGCGACATAGACGGAACGACCTGGGGCACCCCCATGACCTTGGACAGCACCGGCGATGTGGGTCGCTATACGTCGCTAGCAGTGGTGAACGGCAATACCGCTATCAGCTACTACGACTTCACCAATGGTAATCTCAAATACATACAATCCACTGATGCAAGCGGGACAAGCTGGGGTGCGCCAGTGAGCTGGGATAGCTCCGGCGATGTGGGCCAGTACATCTCACTGACGGTGGTCAATGGCCACCCGGCCATCAGCTACTACGATGTCACCAACGGCGATCTGAAATGGGCGACACTCACGTTTGATGCTGACAACGACGGCCTCCTCGACTCCTGGGAGCTGACCTACTGGCTCACCACCACCGGTCACGGCCCGCTCGATGACTCCGACCACGACGGCTACTGCGAGCTGCTGGAACTGGCCCTCGGCCTGAACCCGACATTGCCGAGCGCAGGCGGATTGCCCACACCCATCAACGAGGGCGGCTACCTGACGATGACGTTCACGAAACGGACCGGTGCCACCTACGAGGTGCAGAGCGCAGGCTCGTTGCTGACCGGCTCCTTCAGCCCCACCACGACGACCGTCCTCATCAACAACACCACGACGCTGAAGGTGCGGGACAACACCCCCATCGGCACGCCGCCTGCCCGCTTCATGCGCGTGAAGGTGACGGCGGCTCCGTGACCTTTCCCCAAATCATCACCCTTTCACATCATGAATGCCCGCTCCCTCTTTGTGCTGCTTATCGCTCTGCCGTCTCTGCCCGCCATAGCACAGATTCCCAATACGCTGCTACACTCGGTGCCGCCACTGGCGGTCGCGCAAAGCGGGGCGAGCTTAGGTCACAGCGTGGCAATGGACGGAGCTTATACGGTCGTCGGTGCGCCGTACGATGACATCGGTGCACCGGACTCCGGGGTGGTGAAGGTGTTTGACTCGACGACCGGAGTTCTGCTCTTCATTTTAGCTAATCCTAGCCCGGCGACGGGTGACTACTTTGGCTTCTCTGTCGCAATCGCGGGTGCGCGCATAGTCGTGGGAGCTTATCTGGATAACACGGGAGCGACCGATGCGGGAAGCGCGTATGTCTATGACCTGAGCAGTGGCACGCCAACAGTACCGGTAGCCACGCTGAACAACCCAGCTCCGGCTGTAAGTGACTATTTTGGCTTTAGTGTAGCCATTTCCGGCACGCGAGTAATCATTGGGGCAGTGGAAGATGACACTGGCGCGACCAGTGCCGGGAGCGCGTATGTCTATGACCTGGGCAGTGGCACGCCCACTGTGCCGGTAACCACGCTAAACAACCCGGCGCCGGCGGTAAACGATTACTTTGGCACCTCGGTGGCCATTACCGGTACCCGACTGGTTATCGGCGCTGACCAAGACGACACAGGGGCGGACGCGGCAGGGAGCGCGTATGTGTATGATTTGAGCAGCGGTACGCCGACGGTGCCGGTGCAGACGCTCAACAATCCCAGCCCGGCAGCGGGTGACTTCTTTGGCAACTCAGTAGCCATTTCAGGCACGCGAGTGGTGGTGGGGGCGCGCCTTGACGATGCGGGAGCAACTGATGCGGGGAGCGCTTATGTGTATGATATGGCCAGCGGCACGGCAACGGTGCCGGTTGCCATACTGAACAACCCCAGCCCAGCGGCGAGTGACTACTTTGGCAACTTGGTGACCATTTCCGGCACACAGGTGGTGGTAGCAGCACGCTATGACGACACAGGAGCGACGAATGCTGGGGTCGTATACTTATATGATCTGAGCAGCGGCACACCCGCCTTGCCTGTGACGACACTCAATAATCCCAGCACGGCGGCAAATGACTACTTTGGCTGGTCGGTGGCAGTCTCAGGCACTCGGATCGTGGTGGGAACACCTTTGGACGACACCGGAGGGATCAATGCCGGGAGCGCTTACATCTTTGACCTGAGCAGTGGCACGCCAACAGTGCCGGTGGCCACACTCAACAATCCGGGACTGGCCTTCCATGGGTACTTTGGTGCCTCGGTGGCGGTCTCCGGGACGCGGATGGTCGTGGGGGCTTGGGGTGGTGACACAGGAGGAAGCTATTCCGGGAGCGCCTACGTTTATGATTTGGCCAGCGGAACGCCCACGGTGCCTGCAGTCACGCTAAACAATCCCAGTCCGGCGGCGAATGACCGTTTTGGCTGGGCGGTGGCCATTTCCGGCACGCGGGTCGTGGTGGGAGCAACCCAAGACGATACGGGAGCTACCGATGCCGGAAGCGCGTACGTGTATGACATGAGCAGTGGCACACCCGCCGTGCCCGTGCTAGTATTGAACAATCCCGGCCCAGCGGCGGGTGATATCTTCGGCTACTCAGTGGCCATATCTGGCACCCGGGTGGTGGTGGCAGCACTCTCTGACGACACGGGAGCGACCGATACAGGGAGCGCGTATGCCTATGACCTGAGCAGCGGCACACCCACAGTTCCCATGGCCACGCTGAATAATCCCAGCCCGGCGGCGAGCGACCAGTTCGGCCGATGCGTGGCGATCTCAGGTACACGGGTAGTGGTAGGCACTATTCAGGATGACACGGGAGCCACCGATACCGGGAGCGCGTATGTGTATGATCTCACCAGTGGAACGCCCACGGCACCGGTAACCACGCTGAACAATCCCAGTCCGGCAGCGTTTGACTACTTCGGCTACGCGGTGGCGATCTCGGGCAATCGAGTGGTGGTCGGAGTTCACGGGGACGATACAGGAGCGACCAATTCCGGATGTGCGTATATCTATGACTTGGGCAATGGCACTCCCACGGTTCCTGCAGTGACATTGATCAACCCCAGCCCTGCGACACAGGACTTCTTCGGCTGGACGGTGGCCATCTCTGGCACACGGGTGGTAGTGGGCGCTTACTTGGATGACACGGGCGCGACCGATGCCGGAAGTGTATATGCCTATGATCTCAGCAGAATCATACCCGTTATACCGACGGTCACGCTGAATAACCCCGGCCCGCCAGCGGGTGACGGCTTCGGTCTGTCAGTATCCATTGACGGCACCACTGTCGCTGTCGGCGCCCCTTATGACGACTCCACGACGACCGACAATGGCTACACCTATGTTTTCGGTCCGCATCCGTTGGATCAGGATAGCGACGGCCTCCTCGACTCATGGGAGCTGTCGTACTGGCCCACCCTCACCGGCCACAGCGCGCTGGATGATTGGGACAAGGATGGTTACAATGAGTTGCTCGAACTCGCTCTCGGTCTGAACCCGACGCTGGCAAGCGCGGGTGGTCTGCCCGCTGCGACCACCGAAGGGGGCTATCTGACGATGACGATCAACAAGCAGGCCGGTGTGACTTATGAGGTGCAGAGCGCAGGCTCGCTGCTACCCGCGCAGCCGGATTCATTCAGCGCGAGCACGACGACGGTGCTCGCCAACAACGCCACGACTCTGAAGGTGCGTGATAACACCCTCGTCGGCACGCCACTCGCCCGCTTCATGCGCGTGAAGCTGACAGCTGCCCCTTGATGTTCTGAATTGCCACGCGGCAAACGTCTCTTTACTCTTATGAATAACAAACGATACCAATTATTGGTTATCGGCATCATCTGCGCCCGGCTCGGCCATTGCGGGGGGCTGGTTATGTCAACTTGGGCTGCGGAGGACATTGTTGGTCCCGCAGCATCCAGTCCTGAGGTCTTCATCATTAAAGACCGATGTTTCGGTGAGGTCTTCCTGCGCTTTTCTCCGAGTGGTCTGGAACTGGCGCGCATTCCTCAGTTCGGTCCGGTGCATCTGACTGATACAGCCAGCTACAAGAAGGTGCGCACGTTCAAGGTGGGCATGAGGATGGTGGCCTACAGCCCGGATGGCACCCAGATGGCCACCGCGGAGGGCACGGACGGCGCGCGAATCTGGGACACGGCTGTGCAAGGCAGACGGCTCCCAGAAGCGAAATCGACCGAAGTATATATGCTGGACACTCCGCTTAAGGTGCTTGAGGCACCAAGTGCAGACCGAATGAAGCGTGTGTTTTGGACGGAGTTCTCTCCAGATGGAAAACACCTGATCACAACTCAGGCCAATGGTCATGTGAAGGTCTGGAACACGAGCTCCTGGGTCGTGGAAGATGACCTCACCCTGACCCAGAATGAAGTTCGTGTGGCGGCGTTTTCACCGGACAGTAAAACACTCGTCATCGGAGACGTGAAAGGTGCGCTGCACCATTGGAGCTTGGAGATGAAGGCACCGATCAAGAACGCTGTGACAGGCCACAACTCGTTCGGCCCTGTTGTGGGCCTAGTGTTCGCGCCAGATGGGAGGGCCCTCATCACCACTCATTCATCGGCAGTGATAATTTGGAATACGGGCACATCGGTTGCTCAGGTGGAAAATGGCTTCTCATGCGCGGCGATCTCCGAGGACGGGAGGATTCTGGCACTCGGCGGGCGCAGCGTTAAGCTGCTCGACCTTGCCTCGTGGAAGCCTATCCGGACGATCGAACTTCCTGAGATGGCGTTGCGCGACTTCGGGCCAGGATTCGAGAGGCAGCCGAATGCGGACAAAAAAGCCCCAGTACAGATCTCTGCTCTAGCGTTTTCTCCCGATGGCAGCACGCTTGCCGTTGGAAGCAAAGGGCCATTGCGCCTGTTGAAGATGAACCCACCATGAAAGGGGACTCACCCGACCTAGCTTCGAATCGATCTCAATGCTCAACTGAAACACAACTCGACGGGTGAAGTCACATGCATAAACCTGTTCGCATCATTCTGGCCGTCGTGACGGTCATTCTGGCCCTTGTCTGGTGTGTCATCGTTTCCGTGGTGCCGGTTCGAGGGCCATCACTCGAATTGACGGCGGAGAACGCGCTGATGGTGATTCTGATGGTTGGGCCGTTGGCCATCGCATCTGCCGTAATCGCCTCGCTCGTGTGGGTTCGGGTCCGGCTTTTCCATGTGCTGGCCTTCCTTGTGATCCCAGCGTTTTTCATGTCATTGGAGCAAGTCCTTGAGAATCCCATCGTGGGAGTGCCTGTGGCGGCATATCTGGCGCTTTGGTGCTGGTTGTATTACCGCGTTGCCTGGCAGAAACAGGCCGCTCCGATTGTTCCTCCCAGTGCGTAACGAGGAGGGTTACGTCGCGATGACCGCCCGCCGACCGCCCGACTAACAAATTAGCAAGGAATACACTCGTAGCATTGAGCCAACTCGCGCTCTCGCCGCCGAGACGCTTGCTTGCACCCTGCCTGTTAAATTCACTCTGATCACAGCAACCACGGCGCGAGCCTTATGGCTCTTGAGCACCGTTTTTCCGCAGCCTGTCGGCGACCTCAGCATGTCCGTTTTCCAAGGCATACTTCAATGAAGTCTTGCCCTTGCCGTCCTTGAGATTCACCTGCGGACTCTTTGCCAGGATCATGTCGAGAATATCTTTGTGCCCCCTGCTTGCCGCATCATGGAGTGGTGTCGTCCCGAACCTGTTCACGGCGCTGATGGTGGCTCCATGAGCCAGAAGCCAGGCCGCGAATTCAGTTCTGCCGTTATAGGCGGCGAAATGTAATGGCGTTGAGCCGTATGCATTACCCGCAGTCGCATTGATCACTTCAGGATTGCTCTCCAAAAGTGCCACTCCTTTCTGGACGTCACCACTTACGGCCGCCGCAAACATTTGTTGAGCTGCCACAAGGGGATCCAGCGGTTTAACCTGCTTGTTCACTGCAGTCTCACTGACGGATGGTTCAACCTTTGCAGGCACTGGTGTGTTGATCCGTTCCTTCTTCGGCGCCCTGACGAATTCCTTCACCGGCACTTTGACTGGTTCTTTCTCCAGAGAAGAAGCTGTCCGAACGCTGGGCTGGGAAGTCGAACAAGCGGCGAGTAAAACCGGCACAATAACAAGGGTAAGGGAGGTTGGTTTCATGAATCAGAACACAAGTGCAAACGGCTCGCCAGTCAATCATCCTTCTCAACAGCACTCCTGTTAGTTCGCCGTGCCGTTTGCAAAGCTGAATGCTGACAGTGTGGCGCTGGCGAGGGGGCACAACTATTGTTCCAAACATCTGCAACCTATTTCAGGGAACACGGCAGGATAATCTTGTGAGCCTTCGTTAGCGCTTGCACAGGGCGTGGCTTCGCGCGCATCGGTTTTCGGATTCTTCACTAACCAAATGCCCAACCTCTGATTGATGAACTCGTCCCGACCGGCCGCCTCCTTGGGCATGACCGCCTACACCTCCCAGCAACAGGCGGGCAGTATGAGGCTTGGCTCATGCCTGGTTTTCCTTTTGATTGCGGCGCTGCTCTTGGAACGGCCAATTATGGCTCAGGGCAGCGTTTTGGAGAAGCAGGTAGATTTGACATCGGGATTGGTTGCATACTGGAAGGCGGACGGGAGTGCGGAGGACGCGGTGAGAAAGCTAGAAGGGAGGATGTGGAGTGCGAAGTTTGCTCCCGGCATGCGAGGGCAGGCGTTTGACCTCGGGAAGCCATCCTATAATACTGCCGTGATCATCGGAGAACCGGCGCTCAACGAGAATTATGCTGCGTTGACCATTGCGGCCTGGGTGAACGCCCGCGAGCATGGGCGCACCATCCACGGCGACATGGGGCGCACGGTGATCTCGCGCACCGAGGATGGTGGCTTTGCGCTACGGGTGAAGAATGGCACCATCGAGCTGGACCTGCGTACGGAGGCGGAGGACCGGCGGACGCAGTGGTTGATGTTCCCCGGTGCGCAGGTGCCGCTACACACATGGGTGCTGATCGTCGCGACTTACGATGGCCAGACGGCCCGCGCGTACCTGGATGGCAAGGCGCTGCCGAAATCCCTGCCCGTCACCGGCAGGATCAAAAAGACCACGCTGCCATCGGCGCGGCTGATGATCGGCAACGAGCCCGGCATCAACCCTTCCAACGTCCACGACCCATTCGGGGGGGGCATCGGCTGGCGGGGGCTGCTGGATGAGATCCGCTTTTACAACCGCGCGCTGAATGCGGCGGAAGTGGCTGCGCTGTATGAGGACACCAAGCCCGCCGTGGCCTACACGCCCCCTCCGCCCCCCCCGCCGA
>Ga0075163_10003099_pt1 | contig 22392 bp, 25 predicted proteins | sample JI1023141ADNA_FD_71478 | JGI IMG/M metagenome (GOLD analysis project Ga0075163, IMG submission 71478) | Wastewater effluent complex algal communities from Wisconsin, to seasonally profile nutrient transformation and Carbon sequestration -... | ecosystem: Engineered > WWTP > Effluent > Algae... | reverse complement strand
GCCCAGCAGGTCGCCGTGGGCAGGTACGACGTCGACGTCCCCGACGCCACCTTCTCCCGAGAACTGCAGCAACTCTCGGGCTCGTTCAGCTACATGGCCGAACGCCTCGCCGAGCTTGAGGCAACCCGGATTCGCCTGCTCGCCGACCTCGCCCACGAGCTCCGCACCCCGTTGGCCACCCTCGAGGGCTACATCGACGGGATGGAGGACGCGATGCTCCCGGTCGACGCGTCCTCGTGGGCCACCATGCGCACTCAGGTCATGCGCCTGCGGCGCCTGTCCGGAGATCTCCGGGAGGTCGCGGCCGCCGAGGAGCACACGCTCGGCCTCGCCATGGAGGTCATGGACGCCCGGGAGGTCGGCACCTCGGCCGTCGCCGGCGCGCTCCCACGCTTTCAGGCCAAGGGGGTGGCGCTGGCCGAGCTGCACCCAGCCGAGCCCTGCTGGATCAGCGGCGATGACGTGCGCCTGCAGCAGGTCCTGGCCAATCTTCTCGACAACGCCCTGCGGCACACACCGGCCGGCGGCACGGTGCAGGTCGTGACCAGCGTGAACGGGGCGTGGGTCGCGATCAGCGTGATCGACGACGGCGAAGGGATCCCACCAGAGCAGCTGTCGTCGATCTTCGATCGATTCCACCGGGTGGACCGATCCCGGACCTCGCATGACGGCAGCGGCAGCGGGCTGGGCCTGACGATCGCCCGAGCGATCGTCAGAGATCACGGCGGTGACCTGACGGCCCTCAGCGAGGGGAAGGGGCGCGGCGCCACCTTCACCATCGAGCTCCCGGCATCGGCGTAAGCCCACCCAAAGACACAACGGCTCCTTCGGCGGCTCGCCACGGGGCACAACGTCACAGCCGACGATGGTCGAACGTCCCGCCAGGCGCGCGTTCACGGCCGCCGCAGGGCTGTCTTGACCCGATCTTGATCCATCCGTCGTCGGATCGCTGCCCGCGAAGACGAGATTGGCCCTGAGAGCCGGATGACACCGGCACGAAAGGGAGATCGAGATGAGCACCGCAGCCCACCCACCCACGGCCACATCGACGCTCGCCGTCGAGCGCACACCGCTGCGACCGGTCAACAGGACAGGGATCGTCATCGCCGCCGTCGTCGGCGTGACCGTTGTCATCCTCGCGCTGTCACTTCCCGATGTGACCGGCAACGCCGGCACCATGACCCACTACATGGGCCTGCTCGCCGCGAACCAGCCCTGGAACCTCCTGATCTTCATGGCGATCCCCGTCATCCTCGCCGAGACCCTCGCGGTCTCCGAGCTGGCCGTCCTATTCCGTCAGGGCGACGTGCCCCGCTGGGTCCACCTGCTCAACCGCTGGGCCGGGCTCCTCGCCGGGCCATGGTTCCTCGGCATCACCGTCTACCTCACCAAGAACGCCGTCGTCCCCCTCACCAACGGCAGCGCCTGGCACGGCCCCGCCGACCTCATCGCCGTCAGCGCCTACCTCGCCGGAGTCATCCCGCTCGTCGGCATCACCCTCATCGAGCTCGGCATCCTCGGCCGGGGCACCGCACGGGCACGCATGCGCCTGCACGCCATCTTCGTCGGCATCTTCCTGATCGCCGCCCACATCGCCATGATCTTCGGGATGCTCGACCCCACCCTCTTCGGATGGACCCCCAGCCACACCATGCCCACCGGCGACGTGATGCCCGGCATGGACATGTGACGACCGAGACCTGGTCTCTGCCGGACAATTGCCTGATCCAGCAGTGACCAGGATCGCCACCCGCTTCGCCACGCCAGAGTGAGCCAGCGGTCGTCCCGCAGCGCCGCAGCATCCGGACCTTCATGCGATCTTGAGGTTCCGTCAGGGGAAACCTGAGGATGTGGCAGCAGGGTGACATGCGTGACGTCACGACGCATGACCATCGCGTGGACACTCGCCGTGGGAGCAGCACTCTCGCTCAGCGTGCTGTCCACCTCGTCCGCCGCGCCGAGGCAGGACCTCAAGCAGGTTCAGGCGCAGGTGCGCGACCTGCAGATGCAGGCCGCTGCGGCAGCCGAGCGCGCCGGGGAGGCGCAGTCCCGGCTCACCGGAATCTCGTCACAGCTGGATTCGATCCGAAGCCGCGCCGAACGTGAGCGCGCCGAGCTGCGCGTAGCTTCCGCGACGATCGAGGACATGGCGCGAGCGGCCTACACCAGCGGCGGGCTGGACCCGACGCTGGAAGTCCTCATGGCTGAGGATCCCGTCGAGTTCCTCAATCAAGCCGCCGTCATGGGCCAGCTCGAGCAGACCAAGATCACCCAGCTGCGGCGCGCGCAGACAACACGCCTTCGCGTCGCGCAGACCCAGGCGGAGATCGTCGACCAGGAGTCCGCTGCCCAAGCGGTACGCGATGAGATGGCGGCGGCGCAGGCCGAGTCGGATGCACGGCTTGCCGATGCTCAGGCCGTTCTCGACGGCTTGGAGGAAGCGGAGCGCCAGCGTCTGGCCGCTCTCGCCGAGGAGGAGCGCCGCCAAGATCTCGCGGCTGCCGCGGCAGCACAGGCCGACAACGGTGGCGGCGGAGCGGGGAGCGGATACACCGGGAGCGGGGACGCCGAGAGCGGTGGAGGCTTCACCGGAGGGTCTCGCGGGCAGGCCGCGGTTCAGTACGCACTGTCCCAGGTCGGCGATCCGTACTCATTCAGCGCCAATCCGCCCAGCTCGTGGGACTGCTCGAAACTGACTGCGGCCGCCTGGGGCCAGGCCGGAGTGGGGCTGACGGCCCTGAGCTACACGCAGTGGGACCAGACGCAGCGCGTCCCGGTCAGTGACATCCAGCCCGGCGACCTCGTCTTCTACTTCGGCATGGGCGCGCATCACGTCGCCATCTACATCGGCGGCGGCAAGATGGTCAGCGCCTCCAACCCGTCGGACGGCGTCGAGATCATCGACTTCCTCGGACCCTGGTACGCAGAGCGATTCAGCGGAGTCGGCCGCGTGATCTGAGTCGGCGTTGGCAACCATCACAAGCCAAGGACCCGTCAACCACGTTGCCAATAGGGGGCGCCTGCCCTAGCGTTACAGCGTGATCTACGTGATAGGCGTCGTCGTCGCCATCGGCGCAGTTCTCCTCATCGCAGGTGGCCTCACCGGGCGAGTGAAGGCGACGCACGCATGCTGCTCCGCGGCTGCAAACCCGGACTCGCGTCTGCGCGACTTGACCCCCTGACGGAGTCCGCTCTCCCGTCCTGACAGGCGCGACGTCAAGCCAGATCGCGGCGGGCTCACCTTTCGGGGCGTTTCGGGCACATTGTGTCTCGCCCGGCGGCGCAGGGCTTCTTACGAAGATTCCCCGCCCTAAGTGACCGGTCGAATCGTCACGGTGAAAGCGGAGCCCCGCCCAGGCCGGGGCCGAGTACGGTCATCGCTCCACCGCGGGGTGATGAGGGCACCGCACGACCAGGGAAGACGGCCCGCATGCATGGGGCTCCTTCACGTCGTCGTCCAAGTCCCTGATGCTCACCGTGGCCAACAACTATCTCCTAGTAGGCGCCGCGTTTGGCCACCACGTCACGGCGGCGGCGTTCAGGGATCGGGCTGCCAGGAACGTGGTGCGCAGTTCGCAACGAGGGATGCGAAGCGCACACGCTGCCGTAGCATCGCTCTATGGTAAGGATGGAGGACACCATCAATTCGGCTCCCTCGACTGGCTGCACTCAAGGGTGCCGGTCATGATCCGCCGCCCCATGCCTCCGGCCGTGCGAGTCGCGTTCACTGCTGAACTCGCTGCCTCCCGCAACGCCTCGACCAGCGAAGCCCGCTGGCATGCGCTGGAGCGGGCACACATTCTGAGCCAGCCATGGGCGTGGCCGCACACCAAGGCCCACGCCGTCATGCTGGCCGTGGCTTGGCGCGAGCACAACCGCGGCGAAGCCGTGGGCCAGATCATTCGCTTGCTGGTGGCCGCTCCCGGCAGCGCGCTGGGCAAGTATCCCGAGGGCAACAACGGGCGCGCGGCCGTCCCCCTTACTCAGACAATGCCTGTGCCCGCCGATCTTGCTGCTTTGCTCTCCACCGGCTTCCCGTCCAAGGCGCGTCCCTAGGCAAGCTAGCTGTCGCTCGACTTCCCGCCCACCACAGACAGGGGCTGGGCGCCGCGGAGCGGGATGGTGATGGTGAACCGAGCCCCGCTGCCAGGTCCGTCGCTGTGGGCGGTGATGGTGCCACCGTGGTCGACCACGATGGCCTGGGCAATCGTCAGGCCGAGTCCACTGCCGCTGCCGTCGAAAGAGGGTCGGGCCAGGTCGAGGCGGTAGAACCTCTCGAAGATCCGCTGGAGCTGGTCCGGTGCGATCCCGGCTCCCTCGTCTGACACGATGAGCAGAGCGTCGCCCCCCGAGCGCAGTGCGGTGAGCCGGACGACGCCCCCCGCAGAGGAATGGCGAAGCGCGTTGTCGAGCAAGTTCGTCAGCACCTGATGGATCCGCACCTCATCGCATCGAATCGGCATCGGTTCACCCGTCACGCTCAGTTCAAGGGCGACGTCCTTGGCCGCGTACCGAGGGACAGCGGTGGCATGTGCGGCCGAGACCAATTCCGCGGCATCCGCATCAACGAGGTGCAACTCCAGAGCATGCTCCTGCGCTGCCGCAGCAACGCGCACATCCATCGCCAGGCGTCGAAGCCGCGAGATCTGGTCCCGCATACCTTGGTAGGTGTCGGCGGTCGGTTCGATCAGGCCATCCTCCAACGCATCGACGTGCGCCTCCAGGGTGGCCAGCGGCGTACGCAACTCGTGAGACAGGTCCGACATCAACTGGTTGCGATTCGCCGACGCCCTCTCGAGGCGCGTCGACATGTCCTGGAGCGATCCAAAGAGCATGTCCATCTCGGACGTGAAACGTGCCTCATCCATCCCGCTCAACCCACCCGCCTCCAGCGCCGTGGCCGCATCCGCAAGCCGTTCCAAAGGCGCGGCAACGCGGCGGGCCAGGAGCCAAGAGATCACGACCGCTGCACTCATCGACACAATCACGGCCAGCAGTCCTGCCAGTACGAACGAAGACGAGAGCGCCTGCAATGCGTGCTCTTGGACCTTCGGATCGGTCTCGCCCGCGTCGAACAAGTGCTCGGCGAACAGGCGGGGGGTCAAGATCGCCGCCGCGGCAACAAGGGTGACCAGGCCGCTGGAGATGACGACGACCTGGGCAACGATCAGCCTGCGTCGCAGACTCGGGCGAGCGCTCACCCAGCGCCCATGCCGAAACCCACGCCCCGAACGGTACGCACGAAACGTGGCGCTGCGGGCGAGTCACCAAGCTTCCTTCGGAGATTGCCCACATGCACGTCAACGATGTGAGCATCACCGATCCAGTCCCTGCCCCACACCGCGTCCATCAGTTGGCGGCGAGTGAATGCCGCCCGGGGCCGAGCAGCCAGCGTGATGAGGATCTCGAACTCCGTGCGAGTCAGATCGACGAGCTCACCATCCACCACAACGCCACGCGACTCAAGGTCGATCACCAGTCCACCGATCTCGACGACCCTGTGGTCGTCGCGCAGGGCATTCAGGCGGGGACGTCGCAGCATGGCCCTCGTCCGGGCGAGCAGTTCGCGAGGCGAGAAGGGCTTGACGAGATAGTCGTCCGCGCCCATCGACAACGCGAGCACCTTGTCCACTTCATCCTCGCGCGCCGTCAGCATCACGATGTAGCAGTCGGAGGCCTGTCGCAGGCGCCTGCACACCTCCACTCCATCGAGCCCAGGCAGCATCACATCGAGGACAACCACATCTGGTCGGAACGTGGCCGCGAGGTCGAGGGCGGCCAGACCGTCGTGCGCCAGGGCCACCTCGTAGTCATCGCTTTCCAGGTAGCTGGCAACAATGCGGGCAAGTCGAACCTCGTCGTCAACCACGAGGACCCTTACACGCTCCACTCAAGAATCTCCTGAACTCTCCCTGACGGCACCCGGTTCGTCACTGAACAGTGTCCCAGCGCCCCACGCCCAGCAGGACATCGATGAGGTGAAGTTTCCGTCAAGACGCGACACGCCTGCTTGACGGCGACTTGACTGGGGACAGGATCGTCCCGCCCAGCAGGGTGAAGAGGTTGTCCATGTTCGTTGACGCGCTTCGCACTGCAAACGAGTCGAACGCGATGATGGCGGTGACCGTAGCGGCGGTTGCTCTTGCGCAGATGCCCGGCATTACCCTGAGGCGTCCGGCTATCCAACCGGAGACCTCGTGGCGACAGACGTTGCTGCCGCGTTCCACTGACGAGCTGGCCGGACTAGCGCTGCCGTGGGTGCCGGGAGTCGCAGGTCGCCTGTGGAACGTCGCCTGATCGCGTCATCGGCGACAACGCCCGACGCTGCCCACGATGCGGCGGTGCGGCGATGCGGCGGTACGGACCCGAGCAGGGCTATCCGCCTCGCTGGCTGCCGCGGGAATGCTGGGGATCGCAGGCGGCCTGGTTCCCGTACTGACGGACGTCACGCCGTCCGTCGTCCCGCTAGCCGTTGCCGTTTCGTCCCTGACCGCGGTCGCCGTGGCGGCATTGGCATCGCTCATCCTGCCCCGTCCGTCAGGTTGGGACCGACACACAGCATCGACGGGAACGCTGGGTGAGACCGTCCTCGGTCGCACCATCCACCGGATCTTCGTCACGTTGATCGCCTTGCTGCCACGTGGACTTCGCGTCCGCGCCTGGAGGGCCGTCTTCGACGCGCAGTTCTCGCTATCCGATGACCCGTGGTCGTACCGCGACGCGCCCTATGAAGCGCGCAAACGTGACGCACTCGTCGCGCCGGATCCTGACTCGACGCAGACCATCGTAGAGATGGGCTGTGCCGACGGGCACAACGTCAAGGCGATTGCCTGTTGCCCTCCCGATGCGCTGGTGTTTGGCTTCGATGTGTCAGGCAAAGCGGTGGCGAAGCCCGCAAGCAGACCCGTCACCTTTCCAACGTCCGCATCCTGCACGTGGACAAGGACGGGGGCAGCACCGATCTCCAGGAACTCGCTCCGCGGATCGATGTCCTCGTCCTCGCTAACGTCCTGTACTACCTTGGCGGTCCTTCGTCGCTTTCGAACGCGCTGCGCCCGTTTCGTGCTCTCCTGAGCGACGAATCCCTGTTGATCATGCTGCACGATGCGGCAGACGCCGGCGTACTGCATCGACGGGCGGCCCGCATGCTGGACGTTCCTCTCACCAAGTCGCCGACTCGACGATCCTGAGCGGCCCTTCGCCCTGGCGGTCGCCTGCCTGCCGGTGCCGCTGGAGGCCGTGTGAGCGCGGTCACGTCGACCTTCTTGACAGAATCTTCATGGCTGCTGGCGCGGAACCCCACGAAGGCAGTGCGATAGTAAACGGCATGCGTATGAGGCGAGTGGGACTGCTATGCGCTGCAGCAGCCGTCGTCGCGGTCTCGCTTGGCACCGTTTCGACCACGTCAGCGAGTCCGCGACGCGACCTCGAACAGGTCCAGCGCCAGGTTCGCGATCTGGAGATGAAGGCGGCCGCAGCAGCCGAGCGAGCCCAGCAAGCGCAGGGCCGTCTCGACCAGATCACGGCCGAGTTGGGCGGCATCGAGCGCCGCGCAGACAGGGAGCGCGACGAGCTCCGAATCGTGACGGCGACGATTGAGGACATTGCCCGCGCGGCATATGCATCCGGTGGAGTCGACCCGACGCTTGCCGTTCTCATGGCCGAGGACCCGACCGAATTCCTTGCGCAGGCCGCAGTGATGAGCCAACTGGAGATGGCGCAGTTGGGGCAACTGCGGGCAGTGCAGACGACGAGGCTTCGACTGGCGCAGACCGAGGCGATGATCTCGGACCGGAAGTCATCCGCCACGCAGGTGCGCGACGAGATGGCCCAGGCCGAGGAAGATGAGTCGGCGCAGTTGGCTGCCGCCGAAGCGGTTCTGGGAGACCTTCAGGAGGAGGAGCGCCAGCGGCTCGCACAACTCGCCGAGGACCGGCGCCAACAGCAACTCGCCGCAGCCGCGGCTGCCACACAAGCGTGGGAGCAAGAAGGCCCCGCACCCGACTCATCCGGTAGCGGCGCTGCGGAGTCGGGCGGTGGCTTCTCCGGCGGCACGCGAGCCCAAGCGGCCGTGCAGTACGCCCTGTCGCAGGTGGGCGATCCCTACTCCTTCAGTGCCAACCCGCCAAGCTCCTGGGACTGCTCGAAGCTGACGGCCGCAGCGTGGGCTCAGGGTGGCGTCGGGCTCACCGCACTCAGCTATACGCAATGGGACCAGACGCAGCGCGTGCCCGTGAGTGATATCCAGCCCGGCGACCTGGTCTTCTACTTCGGCCTGGGCGCCCATCACGTGGCGATCTACATCGGCAACGGCAAGATGGTCAGCGCGTCCAATCCCAGTGACGGTGTCGAGATCATCGACTTCCTCGGACCCTGGTATGGCGAGCGATTCAGCGGCGTCGGCCGCGTCATCGGGTAGTGCGACGGCAGGCAGGGGTGCCCGCGTGATAGGCGGTCCACAGATCTCGCGGAGCCCCGGATCAAGGCGGCGTTCGACACTGCTCACGCTGGGGCTACTGCCTGCGGGCGCCGTGCTACTCGTCGCCACCGCCGCACCTGCCAACGCTCATGCCGACATCCGCGAAGTTACTCCCGCCGACGGCTCGACGATCGCCGCAGCTCCCTCGGCGATCGAGCTCACATTCACCGAGCCCCTGCTGGAGGCGGCGGCCAAGGCGGTGGTCACCGACGAGACCGGTGCGGTTGTGATCAAGGATCGGTCGACTGTCTCCGGCGACACCCTGCGAATTCCCTGGGAACCCTCCCTTCCCGATGGCGTGTACACGGTCTCGTACCGCGTGGTCTCCGGCGACGGGCACCCCATTTCGGGGCAGGCCAGCTTCACCCTGGATGCACCCGACGCCCCCAGTGCATCCCCGTCGCCATCGCCGCCTGCGCCGCCTGCGCCGCCTGCGTCGTCGGGGCCAACATCCGCAGGTGCCACGGCAGCAGAACCTTCCGCGGAGCCCGGGGCTCCCGTCCCCGACAGCCCTCCCACTGAGGAGCCCATGTCTCTCACCGATCCCAAGGTGCTCCTCGGCGCCCTCATCGGCACCATCGGCGGGATCGGCATCGTCATCCTTCAGCGACGCCGCGCCCGGTGACCGTCCCCGTCACGCCACCCGAGCGAATAATCACAGGGGCGCGGACGACCCGGCTGCTGCAAGCCGCCGCCGTGTGCGTCCTCGTGGCCGGCGGCGCGGTTGTCGTCGCCCGCGTCTGGCTGGGCAGCAATCCGGCGGACGTTCCGGGGATTCCCGGACCAGACACCCTCGTCACGGCCGGAGTCCCCCTCCTGCGCCTGCTCTCGACCATGGCCGGCGTAGCGACGCTCGCGGGCCTGATCGCCACACTCGTGCTGTACCCCCCCTCGCGGCGGGGTGTCGTGTCACGGGCTGGCCGCCGCTGTCTCGTCGTAGCGGCGTGGACCTCGGGCGCGTGGTCCCTCCTGTGCACCGCACAGGCCATGTGGACCTTTGCGGACATCCTTGGCTTGCCGCTGGCTCAGGCCTTGGACCCTGAGGTGGTGGCCGCGTTCTGGTGGGATGTGCCACAGGTCCGCACTTTGCTGCTGATGGCCCTTGTGGCCGCCACGGTGTCGGTGACCGCGGCCATGAGTTCCACCGTGGTCGGGGCCGGAGCGGGAGCGGCGCTAACGGTGGTCGCGATGTGTCTGCCGACCGTCAGCGGCCATGGCGGCGGCTCGGCCCAGCACGCCGTGTCTCTGGTCTCCGGCGTCGTGCATGCGGGTGGTTCCACGGTGTGGATCGCCGGCGTGCTCGCCCTGCTGGCGTTCGCAGCGCGTGCTGGCGATGGGCTGTCGGATGCTACGCGTCGGCTCTCCTGCGTTACCCTGATGGCCGTTGCGGCTCTCGCGATCAGCGGACTGGGCAATGCCTACGCCCAACTCAACGAGCCCGCGGAGCTACTGACGACTCGCTACGGACAACTGGTCATACTCAAGGCGATCCTGCTGGGCGGAGCAGCGTCGCTGGGGTGGTGGGCGCGGCGCACCGTTCTCGGCGCCTGGGAAGCTGGATCCCGGGACAGGCTCGTGTTCGTCCGACTGCTCGCGACCGAATTGCTCGTGATGGTCGTCGCGGCGGCGGCGGGGGTGGCTCTGGCCACGAGCGCACCGCCCCGTGTTGTGCCGCAATTCGCCACCGTAGGTGAGACGCTCGCCGGCTTCTCTTACCCACCTCCCCCAACACTGTCCAACGTCGTCCTGGGTTTCCGGCCCGATCCGGTGTTCCTCCTCGTGTGCATCATGCTTGGCGGGCTCTATGCCGCCGGCGTGATACGCCTGCTGCGCCGCGGGGACTCCTGGCCGTGGGGGCGCACGACCGCTTGGATGCTTGGCGTACTGGCATTGGGGTGGTGCACGAACGCCGGGATTTCCGCCTACGCGAACATCGCACCAGGCTTGCACATGGGCCAGCACATGGCGCTCACGATGCTGGTGCCGATCCTGCTCGTCCTCGGCGGGCCGGCAACGCTGGCGCTGCGCGCATTGCGGCCCAGCGCAGGCCCGCACTGGGGCCCGAGGGAGTGGCTGGTCTACGCCCTGCACAGTCGGGCCGCCGCCATCCTCACCAACCCTCTCGTTGTCCTGGTGATCTACTTCGCGGGTCTGTATGGCCTCTACCTCTCGTCGGCGTTCGCGACGCTGATGGGCAGCCACGTGGGGCACGTGGCGATGCAAGTGCACTTCATCCTGTCGGGCTACCTGTTCTACTGGATTCTGGTCGGCGTCGATCCTCGGCCTAAGTTCCTTCCCTACTGGCAGCGCTTCATGATCCTCGTACTAGCGTCGGCTCTGCATGGCTTCTTCGCCGTGGTGATCATGATGAGCACGGCACCGATCGCAATCGAATGGTTCGCGGTGGTGCAGCCCCCTTGGATGACGGATCTCCTGCGGGACACGGTGTCCGGAGGGCAGGCCGCCTGGGCGGTCGGCGAGTTCCCCCTGCTGATCGTGGCTATCGCGATGGCCGTGCAGTGGTCGCGCAGCGACGATCGGGAGGCCAGACGCAGTGACCGCAAGGCCGACGCCGACGGCGACAAGGAACTCATCGAATACAACGCCTACCTCGCCAGCCTTCAACGCAGAAGCGGAGAATCGGGCGCCCCCTTGGGACCATCGTGACGTCCACGTCGCCGATCCGCGAAAGCGGTCACGGCAGCCAGCGCCGCCATCGCCACGATCGCGAATTCCACACGCACACCCCACTCCGTGGCGATAGTGCGCTCGGAGCTCGGCGTGATGCTCTCGATGAGCACGGCTGAGCCTCCATCGCCCGCGGCCGAGCGGATGGAGCCGTCAGCGTCGACGACAGCACTGATGCCACTAGTGGCCGCCACGACAACCGGGCGTCCGTGCTCCACGGCCCGGACACGGGACATGGCGATCTGCTGATCCAATTGCGCAGTCCCCCCGTACGTGGCGTTGTTCGTCTGCACGACGATCATCTGCGCTCCGCCATCGATGGTGTCGCGGACCAGTGCGTCGTAGGCGACCTCGAAGCAGATGACGTCGCCGACAAGGACTCCGGCGATACTGAGGACTCCCACATCGGTTCCGGCGATGAAGTCTCGCGGCACGAGCCGGAAGCGATCGACGAGCGGGCCCAGGACGCTGCGCATGGGGACGTACTCGCCGAACGGCACCGGATGGCGCTTCACGTAGCGGTCCCCAGGTCCAGTCTGTGGATCCCAAACGATGCCGGAGTTGGCGACGCGCGAAGGATCACCCGGCGCGTCCACGACTGCCCCCACGAGGACGGGGACGCCCGCCGCTCTCACCGCCTCATCGATCTGGGAACGGGCCTGGGCGTCGCGGAAGGGGTCGATGTCGGTTGCGTTCTCGGGCCACACGACAAAGTCGACGTCGAGGTTCGCCCGGGCCGCCATCCAGCGGACATCGCGGGTGAGCTGGGCATGGTTGCGCAGGACCGCCTGCCGCTCACCCATCGCCGACAATCCTTCACCCGGTACGCCCCCCTGCACGACCGCGACCGTCACCCCCGGCTGCTCGCCGCCGGGGATGGTCGGCACCGCCGTCGCGAAGCCGGCAGTGGCAAGGATCCCGACCAGACCGGCCGAGACCAGGGCGGTGGAGCTTGCCGTGGTGCGCCGGGCCTCGAGCACGAGGTAAGCCGCACCACTGCCCAGGAGCGCGGCGAGGTAGGAGACTCCCGCCGGCCCGACAACAGACGTCAGCGCGAGCAAGGGACCGTCGACCTGCGCGTAGACCAGTCGGCCCCACGGGAAACCGCCGAGCGGCACCGACCCGCGAAGGGTCTCGCTCGCAACCCACAGCGCGGGCACCACGAGCGGCCAGAGTCGACGGCGCTGGATGAGGGCGCTGAGCGCGAAGAGACCCACCCACCACGCCGTGCACACGGCTGTCAGGCCCAGCCAAGCATCGAGGCCGACAACCGTCATCCACCACAGCAGACCGCCGAAGAACCCGAGTCCGGCGATGGCGCCGTACAGCGCCGCCCAGCGTGGACGGGCCCGCTGGGTCACCAGGGCACTGACGCACACGCTCAATGGGGCGGCCCACCACCAGCCCACGGGCGGGAACGCCGCCCCCATCAGCAGCCCCGCGGCCAGTGCGGCCGCCGGTCGCCACTGGACGGGCGCGAAGCGATCACGTGCCTCGAGCGAGTTCACACCGAGAGAGTACGTCAGACACGCTGACCATACAGCGCATGCTGTATGGTCGATGGATGATTGACGTACTACCGCGGCTGGAGGCCCTGTCCCGAGTGGGTCGGGCGCTGTCCGACCCGACCCGCTGCCAGTTGTTGCTGGCGATGCTCGACGGACCCGTCTACCCGGCCGAGCTTGCTGAATCCATGGGCCTGACCCGTGCCAACGTGTCCAACCACCTGTCCTGCCTTCGCGGCTGTGGCTTGGTCATCGCCACCGCCGAGGGCCGTCATGTGCGATATGACCTTGTCGACCCTGCACTCGCCCACGCGCTGCGAGATCTCGCTGACCTCGTGATCACCGTCGAGCCGCACGACCACGTCGCGCCTAGCACCCACGGACCGGGCCTCTGATGGGCGGCGGCCACAGCCACGGGCCGTCCGTCAGCGCGGGCGCCGCCCACCGGCGTCAGTTGCTGATCGTGCTGGCGATCACCACCACCGTGCTCGTCGCAGAGGTGGTCGGCGGATGGATCACCGGCAGTCTGGCTCTGATCGCCGACGCCGGCCACATGTTCACCGACGTCGCAGGCATTACGCTCGCTGTCCTGGCTGTGACGTTTGCGAGCCGGCCCGCCACCGATGCGCGCACGTACGGCTACTACCGCCTTGAGATCCTGGCGGCCGTCGTGAACGCTCTGCTGCTGTTTGCCGTCGCGGTCTTCATCCTGTACGAGGCCTGGCGGCGCTGGGCCGACCCGCCCGACGTTGAGGGCGGACTCATGCTCGCATTCGCCTCAGTCGGTCTGGTCGCCAACGCTATTGGCCTGATCCTGCTGCGGAGGGGGTCGAAGGCCAGCCTCAACGTCAAGGGAGCCTACCTGGAGGTCCTGGGCGACACCCTTGGCTCGATCGCTGTCATCGTGGCCGCCATCGTGATCGCCACGACCGGGTGGCTGCGCGCCGACGTCGTGGCATCCGTCGCAGTGGCACTGATGATCCTGCCCCGCACGGTGTCCCTGCTCCGCGAGGCGATTGACGTCCTCCTCGAAGCTGCGCCCAAGGGCACCGACCTAGACAAGATCCGCCAGCACATCCTCCAGACCCCCGGCGTCCTGGATGCACACGACCTTCACGTATGGACCCTTACCTCCGGTATCCCGGTGCTGTCAGTTCACATCGTCGTCAGCGAGGAAGCGCTCGCCACCAGCGGCGGCGGACAGGTGCTCGATGCGCTGGGAGAATGCCTCGCCGAGCATTTCGACGTTGAGCACTGCACGTTCCAGCTCGAGCCCGTCGGGCACGTCGACCATGAGCACGCCACCCACAAGTAGTGAGAACGCGGTCGCCCCGATACTCGCTGCCCGCCTACCGGATGTCGCGCCGGCCCGGCTGCTGGGGTGTGGAAATCGTGAGCGACACCCGCTCACCCGCGAGCGCAACGACACGGCGCGCGCCGAGGTAGTTGGCGACGTCAGTACCCGGGAAGGGCGCGACATGCGCCACTCCTCCGCACCGGTTGGTCTGAGCGATCATCGGCACGCCGCCCTTCTCCAGTGGTCCGAGGTACATGGCCACATGGCGGTACGTGCACGTTTGACCGACCGGACAGGTGTCTTACAGCACGAGGTCGCCAGGCTTGATCTCGGCCGGCGGGATCGGGGCGTAGTGACGGTCCAGAGCAGCTCCTCCCCAGGGCACCATGTTGCGCGTCGACGGTGCCCAGTCGTCACCCGCCGTCGCCAGGCCGGCACCCTCCGCGTATGCACGCGACACGTAGGACGAGCAGTCGTACCGCCACGACGCCAGACGGCCCACTCCCTCGCACGCATACGGTGCCCCGAGTCGGACCAGAGCCCACTTGATCGCCACCGCTGCCTGCGCCGAGGGGGCATTCCTGACCGCCCTCTCGCACAGGGTCTTGATCGAGACACCGGTCGGGACCGTGCCCTCCAGGACCGCTTTCGGGCAGCCTGACTTCCCGACCACGGTCTGGGGCGCTGCGGCGCTCACCAGTCGCTGCAGGTCGTCTTCGTCACTCGCCAGTCGGACCAGGATCCTCTTGAGTTCACGGCCCAGTGCTTCGGCGTGACTACGGTCCGCGTCGGAGCGGATCTGTGCGGCGGCCGCGGCCGAATCCCCCGCCGTGGCGTGCTCCATGGCGGCGCCGTAGTCGGCCGCTTCATGGCCTGCGGCACCCTTCAGATAGACGAAGGCATCGATGTTGCGCAGGACATCCTGCGGCTGACTGCCGAGGACTCCCAGGATGACATCGAGGTCGGTTGTGCCATTGATGTACATGGTGCGGACGGCGGTCAGGTAATGATCCTGCGCGACGGCAAGCGTGAAGTCCGCGTGATTGCGCTCCCGCACGCTCAGTACGAGGTCAGCGGCCGACCATCGCGCCGCGCGATGCGCGCCCGCGATATGGCCCTTGAGGGAGGCTGCCCGCGTCTTGCCAGCCTCCACGGCCTTCCACAGCCGGGCATAGTCATCAACAAATCCCGGGATCGACGGTGGCGCCGCATCCGCATCCGCGGCCGCAGGTTTCGGGCGCTCCGGCGTTTGGTGGCCTCCCGGGCTGCCACCTCCCACCTCCTGGGCCGCGGAATCGACGCCGCCCGTCGATGACACGACGGGCGCAGGGGTGTCGTCGGCACTCGCCAATCCCGCGCCCGCAGCGAACGCGGCCCCGAATGCCACAGCGATGAGCGCAGCGGCCGTCACGGCCGTCGCTCCTTGCCTCTTTCGGACCCGCCTTCGCACCGGGTGATTCTTGCGCCTGCCCGTGCGAGTCGACACTGCAGGTCCCCTTTCGCACCGTGGAGGGGTGACTTGACGAAATCTTGACCTGAGGTGGACATGACGCCGCTCGCATGTCAGGGAGCATGGAACGCAGTGCCGGACGGCTCTCGGACGGTGAAGCGAGGACTGACGAAGGGATAGGCCACATGCGCATGTCCGGGCCCGCCACGCGCACAGCGACAGCCGTCGGGGTCGCCGTCGTCGCTATTGGCGTCATCGTCGCGCTGGCGATGTGGGGATCCGGCACATCACCCACGACCTCGGACAATGCATCCGTGAGCCCAGCGGCCCCCGCCGACGCCGCGGACGTCGCGCCGGCAGTCGTGCGTGACAGCAGCCACATCCTCGGGGATCCAGCGGACGGGTCGGTGACCCTCGTGGAATTCCTCGACTTCGAGTGCGAGTCCTGCAAGGCGATGTACCCGTTTGTCGAGGCGTTGCGCGAGGAGTATTCCGGCAGGGTCCGGTTCGTCGCCCGCTACTTCCCCATCCCCAGCCATGCCAACGCGGTCAACGCCGCCCTCGCTGTCGAGGCGGCCAGTCAGCAGGGCTCCTTTGAGGACATGTACTCGCGCATGTACGAAAGCCAGGAGCAGTGGGGGGAGCAGCAGGACTCGAAGGCTGGACTGTTCCGCGAATGGGCGCAGGAGTTCGGGCTCGACTTGGCGGCCTTCGACGCCGCTGTCGCGGATCCCGCGAATCTCGAACGCATCGAGCTCGACCGTCAGGACGGATTAGCTCTTGGAGTGGAGGGCACGCCGACGTTCTTCCTCAACGGGGTGAAGATCCAGCCGGAGACGGGGCAGGAGTTCGTCGAGTTGATCGACGCTGAGCTTGCAGCGACCCGATGAGCGTGAGCGCCCTGTCGGCAACGACCGGAACTGACGTGGCCGCTGCCCGCGGCCGAGCACAGCACCGCGTGGCAGGTTGGGTAGTCGTATTCGGCGCCGTCATCGGCTTCGCCGCCTCCTGGCAGCTGACGCTCGACAAGATCCGCCTGATCGCCGATCCAGCCTTCACCCCAGCGTGCAGCATCTCCACTGTCCTCAACTGCGGCAGCGTGATGCAATCCGCCCAGTCAACGGCGTTCGGCTTTCCCAACTCCCTCATCGGCATTGCGGCCTTTGCCATGGCTCTTCCCCTCGGCATTGCCTTGATCGCCGGGACAAGGCTGCCGCAGATGCTCTCGTGGGGTCTGGTGGCCGGCTCGGTCGCTGGCGCCCTGTTCGTGCATTGGCTGGCCTTCCACACTGCCGTCACCATCGGTGCCGTCTGCCTCTACTGCGTGGCTGTCTGGATCGCCACGCTGAGCATCCTCGGCGCCGCGTCCTCCGTCCGGCTGTCCCTTTGCCTGGCCCGTCCCCACCGTCCCCGAACGGTCAAGATCCTCACCGCGGTTCACGACTGGCTACCCGTGGCGGTTGTCGGGTGGATCGGTCTCTTGGGCATTGGCGTCGTCACGGGCCTGGTGACGCGCTGATGGCGGCCGGACTGATACCGCTGCTCATCTTCGCCGGACTGGGAGTGATGATCTTCTTCTTCCTCCGCTGGGCCGTCCGCGAAGGGGAAGGCAAGGACCCCCGTTGGGGGCTCGTAGGGTCTCCTGAGCCGGGGAGTCCGATTGCCGCCATGGGACCGCGCCTGTTCGCCGTGCCCACTCCCCGAGGGCTGCTTCTGCGGAGCAGTTCCCACTGCGAGGCAGAGTGGGAGCGCACGTACCGCTGGCGCGACGTGCATGCCGAGGTGCTCGATGGCGCGGTTCACCTTCACGGACCCTTCGGGGTTATCAACTGCCGCAACCGGGCCGACTCCACCGCCCAGGAATCTCTGCGCCGCATGGGTCCGACCACCACGACCCGCGAGGAGAAGCCGTGACATCACGCCGGTGGCAGGTAGCCATGCCCGCCATCGCAGTGGCCGTGCTGCTAGCAGGCTGTGGTGCGGGGTCGGACACGGCTTCCAATGTCGGTACCGGGGGCTCCGGTAGTGCTGCAGATCAGGGCTACGTGTCCGGTGACGGGACCATCACGCTGCTTTCTCCGCAGGACAGGGTGCCCGCTCCCGTGCTGACGGGAACCACCCTGGACGGAGGCACGTTCACGCTGAGCGATTCCCTGGGCAAGGTAGTCGTCCTGAACGTGTGGGCGTCATGGTGCGCTCCATGCCGCGCTGAAGCGCCTGACCTGGCTCGGGTGGCTCGAGATCTGGCTGACGACGGCGTGCAGTTCGCCGGGCTGAACATCCGCGATTCCCTCACGACCGCCCGCGCGTTCGTTGAGACGTTCGACGTGCCCTATCCGAATGTCATCGACCGAGACGGTCGACTGCAGTTGCTGTTCGGGGCCACGCTGCCACCGCAGGCCATCCCATCGACTGTCATCATCGACCGGCAAGGACGTGTGGCAGGCCGAGCTCTCGGCAAGATCAGCGAGTCTGGTCTCCGCGGCTTGATCGAGCCCCTACTACCCCGGTGACGGCGCTCGTCCTCGACGGCGCACTGATTCCCGCCCTCCTCATCGCGTTCATCGCCGGCATTCTTGCGTTCGCCAGCCCCTGCGTCCTGCCACTGGCGCCCGGCTACCTGTCGTACGTCACCGGACTGACCGGCGCGGACGTGTCGTCAGGAGCCCGAGGCCGTGGCCGACTTCTTGCCGGATCGCTGCTGTTCGTTCTCGGATTCAGCATCGTCTTCGTCTCGTACGGCCTGCTGTTCGGCAGCGCCGGATCACTCCTGTTGCAGTACCAGGACCTCATCAACCGGGTACTTGGCCTGCTCGTCATCGCGATGGGACTGGCCTTCCTCGGCGTCATGCCGCTCTTCCAACGTGACTGGCGCCCTCACACGACACCGACTTGGGGCGTTGCGGGCGCACCGCTGCTCGGCATCGCATTCGGGCTCGGTTGGACTCCCTGCATCGGCCCGACCCTGACAGCCGTGCAAACCCTCGCCTTCACCCAGGCCAGCGCGGGCCGAGGCGCAATCCTGTCTCTCGCCTACTGTCTGGGGCTCGGACTTCCGTTCGTCGTGCTGGCTCTCGCGTTCGGCAGGCTGGTAGGCACGGTCGCCTGGCTCCGAGCGCACTCGCGGTCCATCATGCGCCTTGGCGGCGCGATGCTCATCGCCGTGGGGCTGCTCCTGGTGACCGGGCTTTGGACCGAGTTCACGATCTGGCTGAGAGTCGTGGCCCCCGGCTTCGAGACACCCTTGTAGTGAGCCACTCCGCCCTGCGCAGCCCATCTCCTACCTCGCCTGCGTCCGGCGGCAGCCGCCGCTGCTCGGCACGAGCCGGTGAGCGAGCATCGTGGTCGCGACTCAACAGCAGCCCTCCCCGCGCCAAGCGTCACGCCCCTCACGGACTGCGAGCCCAGCGACCACGAGGCCGACCACCGGGTCAGCCCACCACCACCCGAGCCACGCATTCAGCAGGAGCCCTACGAGCAGAACGGCCGACAGGTACGTGCACAGCAGCGTCTGCTTGGAGTCCGCCACGACCGTGGTCGAGCCGAGCGCGCGGCCGGTACGCCGCTGCGCCCACGACAAGCCGGGCATCACGACCAGGGAGACGGTCGCGACCGCGATACCGACCGTGGAGGTCGCCGCGGCGTGCCCGTCGAACAGCGCGCGAAGCGACTCGATCGCCACATAGGTGGCGAGCGCGAAGAACGACAGTGCGATCAGGCGCAGCGCGCGACGCTCGCGCACCTGCGGCATCGGGTGACGGAACTGCCACAAGATGATCAGGGCTGACGACATCTCCACGATCGAGTCGAGGCCGAACCCCACCAGCGCGATCGACGAGGCGGCGGCTCCTGCCGCTATGGCGATGATCGCCTCGATCGCGTTGTAGGCCACGGACATGCCGGCGAGCATCTGCGCTCGCCGACCGAGCCGCACCCGGTCAGCGTCGGTGAGCAGCATTGGCGTCATTGAAGGGCGCCGGTCCCGTACCGGGGGCACAGGACGACCGCGCTCCCCGTGGCAGCAAGCAGTCGCTCGGCGGCGGCGAGCACACCCAAGACTTCCTCCTCCACCGCCAAGGTGTAGATGGATGCTCGACCGTGGGCGCGGACCTCCACCATGCCGCAGTCCAGTAGGCACAGCAGGTGCTCGGAGACGGTGGACTGGGCCAGGCCCAGATGCTCAGTGAGGTCCTTGACCTTGTGCTCGCCCAGGCTCAAGTGCGCCAGGATCGCCAGCCTGGACGGATCCCCAAGGCCGCGGAACACGCTCGCCGCCGCGGCCAGACCATCACGGTCCGCTGCCCGCACGGCGCCAGGGTCCGCCGCGGTCCGCGGAGTGGCGGCCATTTTCGATATCATCGGCATATAGCGATGCTAACACCGAGCGCCCCGCAAGGACATGGAAGCGTCTCGAGGGGCAGATCCCGGCGTCTACAGTCCGGGTCATGGCTCTCGTCAGATCGCTGGCCCTGTTCGCCCTCGCCGCCGTCGCGGAGATTGGAGGTGCGTGGCTCATCTGGCAGGGGGTGCGCGAAAGCCGCGGCCTAGCGTGGATCGGTGCCGGGATTGTGGCCCTGGGCCTCTACGGATTCGTGGCGACACTCCAGCCCGACGCGCACTTCGGGCGAATCCTGGCGGCATACGGTGGCGTCTTCGTCGTGGGTTCACTGGCATGGGGAATGGCGGTGGACGGGTTCACCCCTGATCGCTTTGACATCGCTGGCGCCCTCGTCTGCCTCGTCGGCGTCGCACTGATCATGTACGCACCCCGAGGGGCGTAGCCGTTCCGCCGGTGAAGACCCCTGCATCCAGTGCCCGCGTCCAGGCCAGCTGTCGGGAAGCGGCCGCACCGCCCTGGTCACGGATGAGGCCAGCATGGCTCACGGCCCCGTCCGGCGCCGGGATCCGAATCGGAACGGAGACGCGAAGAGGACCTCGGAGCGAATCCTCACGCGTGCCCACGGTCACCCGGATTCAGCAGCAAGAAGCGGGACCTTGACCTACGCACTTCGTGTGTAGGACAAGCAATCTGCAGCGCCCCTGGTTCGATGCCACGTACATTCGAGTCTCGAAGGAGACGGACCACCGTCGCGGCCTCGGAAGTCCACTGACTCATTCGAGGCCGTGTAGCCGGCGCACCGACGAGTGGGTGTCGTCTGTCGTCCCCGAGTAGAAGCGACGGACCGTTTCGGCGTCCTGCCAGGAACCCTGCTGGAGGAGCTGCTCCTCCGTGTAGCCCCATTCGTGGATGGCGGTGTTGGCGTACCTGTCGCGCAGAGAGTGGAGGGTGAATCGACTGAGGGCCATGCGCCGGCCCGTGGCCGTGACGTACTCCTCCATGCGCCAGCCCATCTCCGCAGCGGCTGGTCCCCAGACGCGGTTGCGGAGGTTGTTCTCCTCGAACACGTTCATCGCGCCGTTCGGGAAGATCAGCGCTCGTCTGTTCTTGCCGTGCTCCTGCTCGGCGAGTGCTTGTTCGACGCGGTCGGGGAGCCACTCCCAGATGTTGAACCCTGCCGGCGACGCGGTGGGGATGATGATGTCCCGGATCTTGGAGTTCTTCGGCAGGTCCAGCTTGGGACCCTTGCCGGTGCCGGCCTGATGACGGATGAGGATCTCACCGCGGTCGAGGGCGACGAAGTTTCCACGGCCGGCGTCGGCGACGTCTCGACTGGCGGTCAGCACGCGGATCTCACCGCTGCGCGCACCGAGGAGTGCGCATGCGTGGATGAGGGCAAGTCCGTGGGTCCATCGGCGCTGGCATGCGTCTGCCCAGTCGGCGACCTGCTGATGGGTAAGGACGTTGCCGCCGGTGGCGATATCGACTTGAGCTTTGGCCTGGTCGCGGCGTGAGGCCTGCTGGATGTAGCCCTCGGGTGGGACCCAGCGGATGCCGGCAACGGCGTCGGCCTGGTCGCGGGTGAAGTACCCGGCGTGCCGGCCGAAGCGCAGCATGGTGCCCGTGATGTTGAGCAGAGTCCTGCCTCGGTTGACCGTTCCGGCGCTGGCGATGAACTCGCGCAGGATGGCGGCGTTGAGCTCACGGCACATGAGGTTCCGCTTGGCCGCGAGGTCGCGCAGCGGCCTGAAGTCGTTGCCGCGGTCGCGTTGGGTGCGCTCGCGCCACTTGCCGTCGGGTCCTCGGCGGGCGATGTAGGAGTCGACGAACTCCACCAGCGGTGCGGCCTCGTTCTCCGGCGCGCCGACGTGACCGGCGCGCATGGAGGCGAGCCATGCGTTGGCGTCGAGGTAGGCGGCGTAGGCCAGGCCCGGCGTCGAGCCGGTCTTGGCGTCGAACGTCAGGCCGGCGAAGTGGGTCTTGATGCGCCAGTACTTGCGGCCCTCGGCGGGCGGGATGAGGCTGACCTCGTTGATGCGCACGACGCTGCCGCTGCGGGCCCCGGCGGTCAAGGCCTTGAGCAGGCGGGGCGGCGGTTCGACGGGCTGTCTATGCGGACGCACGGTCCGCCTCGCGGGGCGCGCGCACCGTGATGGTGGCGTTACGGGCATCCATCCGGTCGGCAGGTCGGGTCGGCAGCGCGGGCAGCGGTGTGGAGCGCAGGTGCCGCGGATCGTTGATGTAGTCCAGGACGCCGGTGGCGGGCCACCTGCGGTTGCGTCGATGCCCGAACAGCGGAGGTGGGAAACCCGGCTGGCTGACGTACACGTAGGCCTGCGAGGTGCTCACTCGAAAGAGAGCCGCGATGTCCGGGATGGTGAGGACGGGCTGCTGGGTCGGGTCCATGTCGCCTCCTTCCGGGCCGGTCGGGTGAGGTCGAGGAGCGGCCGGGTCGGCGTTCCGCCGGGGTGTAGGAGTCTGCGGATGTCGGCGTCAGTCATGGGAATCCGCTGCGCGGGTGTCTCGTGGTCGAGGGTGAGGATGCCCTGGTAGCCGGTCGGGTCGTCGCGAAAGCACACCAGGGCCTGGTCCGCGGCGGGGTCGGTCGCCAGGCACAGTCCGGCAGCACGGACC
>Ga0075163_10003098_pt1 | contig 22396 bp, 21 predicted proteins | sample JI1023141ADNA_FD_71478 | JGI IMG/M metagenome (GOLD analysis project Ga0075163, IMG submission 71478) | Wastewater effluent complex algal communities from Wisconsin, to seasonally profile nutrient transformation and Carbon sequestration -... | ecosystem: Engineered > WWTP > Effluent > Algae... | reverse complement strand
GAGTGCGATACCACCAGCGAGACAGCCGCACCCCCTGGCCTTAGCGGCTGCACCCCCAGGTGCCAGGCCGGCCCATGCTCGGGGTCGATGGGAAGACTCAACCGCGCATCCGCCCAATCCCACACCTCGTCCCGACGCCTCGCAGTGGCGGCGATGTCCAGTTCGACGGGAGCCGCTTGCGCCACCCAACGGTGACGGCCGAAGGGAATCGGCGACCTCTCGATCCGGCGCCCGAGCAAGCCGTACCCCAGGTTCTTCTGAAAACGCAGCAGTCCATCGACATCAACAGCTCGATCGTAGATCCAAACAAACTGAATCAGCGGTTGACGACCGAGCGCCCGCAACCCCAGAAAGGAGCCCTGATCCATGTAGGCGAGCTGGTTGTCCATCGCTATTCGATAACACCGCTCAGCTGGAACTCGGCCAGAATCCGGCTGGCAAGCTCCCGCAACCGCGCCTTTGAATTGGACGCCCCCACCTCGTATGCCTCCACCGAAATGCTGACCTTGCCGTTGATCCGGCCGGACACGATGACCAACTGTCCACGCGATCGCACCAAATCGCGTTGCGTCACATTGGCATCCACGGCCCGGATGAACACGTACTCGGCGTCACTTCCGTCGACACGGCTCAGTTCCGGCGGCAGGTCGCCAAGATTGGAGCACGACACGGGGAGGTCTTCGGAGTAGCCGAACAGAAGCTCCGCGACCGCCTTGACCCCCGCATCCGGCAGCCACGGGATCAGACCGAGCAATTCCAGAGTGGGATCCGGCTCGCTCTTGGCCTTCTCCCGAGCCGCGCGGACTTGCATGCGCAGCTCGGACAAATCGGCGGTCACTTTCGTCGGATCAACCGAGGCCTTGGCCAAGGTCAATGCGTTAGCGCGGGTGTCGTCGGCACTCTCACGCACGTTGATCGCGATGATGAGCGTCACCGCGCCATCCGCGGCGCGTCGTCGTCCCATCCTCTCGCCCAGTTTGGCCGCGAACGCGGCAAGAAGCGCATAGCTGTTTCCACCAAGGACATTCGCCGCCCGATCCCACTCATCGCCGTCGATGAAGATAGCGATGGCTGGAACGACCACGGTCATTCGCGACGAGCCAGCCTGCGCCGCCGGCGATTTCGCTGCCCTGGCGATCTCCTGCCTGCCGCGATATGCCAACGTGGTGGCCTTGCACAGGAGTCGAATGGTCTCGGGAATGTCCCGCATCGTCTGGCGCAAGTCCGACGCAACCCCGCGCACCATGGTGCGCGCACCGTGCCTCAAGTAGCCCGGATCACGGCCCGGACCCTCGGTCGCATCGACAATCAGCCGGATCGCTCCAACTCCGTCGGCGATGACATGAGAGCCCAGCATGCTCACCGCCGTCGACCCGTCGGACAGCGGCTGAACGACCAGACGCCAACTCGGGCCGTGCTCCGGATCGATTGGCAGACTTGCGAGTTCGTCGGCCCATTCGATGAGCTCATCCCGTGGACGCGGCCGCTCCTCCACTGTGATAGGAACCTGTGATCGGGCGGCCCTGACCCATCTGGGCCGGCCAAAGGGCAAGGGCGACCGCTCGATCAGCCGATTCCCGTATGACGCCGACACATTGCGGTGAAACCGCTCCAGCCCCGCCATGTCGACGGGATGTTCGTAAACCCAGACACATTGGATGAGCTGATCGCGACCCGTGGCCCGCATCAGTTCCAGGCCCGTCTGATCCATGTACGACAGCCGATGATCGCCGCGAGGCAACAGCGAACCTCCTACTGCGTGACGCCGGACAGAGTGAAATCACTCAGAGTCTGCCCGATGACCTCAATCAAACGAACGCGCGAGTTCTCCTGACCGGGCAGGTATCCGATCACCACCAACACCACCTTTCCCCCGATTCGGGCCGAGGCGACCGTGAGGACACCGCTTCGGCGCTCAAGAGCAATCCGGGTTATGTTTCGGTCCATCCCACGCGCCCAGAAGAATTCGGCTTCCGTTCCATCGACCCGCAACAACTCGGACGGCAGCTCGCCGACATTGCTGCAAGACACCGGGACGTCGGCGGTGAAACCGAACGCCATGTCGGCCAACCGTCCGACCGCGCGTATCGGGACGAAAGGGACCAGCGGGAGGAGCCCCACCATCTCCTCTGGCGTATCGATCGCGCGCCCGACCGCTCGACCGATCTCACGTCTGGCACCGCCAAGATCTGTGGCGATGCCGCTGGGGTCCACGCTCACCCGGGCGATCGACACCACATTCCCCCCGGTGTCGTCGGGGGAAACCCGCTGACTCACCGGGATCATCAACGTCACCGCACCGTCCTCCGCACGAACGCGGCCCAGGCGCCCCGCCAGTCTGACCGCGAAACCGGCCACCAGCGAATGACCGTTCCCGCCAAGGCTTACGGCACGGCTGTCGAAGAGCCCGGCGTCGATGGCCACCGCCGCCGAGGGCACCCTGATCCTCTCAGCACCGCCCGAGGCCGTGGGCCGGGACAGCGGGACCGCCCGACGCCGACCGAACGCCATACCTGCCGCTCTACCGAGGGCGCGGCCGATCTCCGGAGTGTCTCGCAGAGTCAGCGCCAAGTCCGATCGCAGCGCGCTCGCCCACGATCGCGAGTTGGGCGCCGGGTAGCCCAGGTCGGCGATCGTGCCACTGACCGCATCACACACCCCGGAAAAGACCGCGGTCCCATCCGCAATGCAATGCGAAATGGTCAGCAGGACCGACGTGGAGCCATCCGTGAACGGCTGAATTGCCAGGCGCCAGGCCGGGCCCCATTCCGGATCGAGCGGCAGATCCAACTGCTCGTCCGCGAAGGCGAACTGCTCGGACGGCGGCCGGGGACTCTCCGCGACGTCGAGTTCGCACTGCGGGCCGGGTGAGGAGATCCAGCGGTGCCGGCCAAACGGCAACGGAGACCTCTCTATTCGACGCCCCATCAGCCCATGACCGAGGCGGCCGTGGAACCTCTCCACGGCCGCCTCGTCAATGGGACGCCGGTAGTGCCAGCAGGCCTGAATCGCAGCGTCATGGTCGGCGCCGCGCGCCGCCAGGAACATCGCCTGATCCGGGTACGACAGCACGTTGTCGCAATTGTCGAACACCGGCTTCAGTCCTTGTGCCCGCTAACCCTTGCAGCGGACATCAACGATCTACGTCCAGAACGCGTTCAGCGGCTGGGCGTACTTGTCGTTGTTGGTCATCGTCGGCAGCCCGAGAGCTTCCTCGATGGTCCGCAGAGTGCTGAAGTGGTCGAGGCGATCCGTGACGATGAAGGCACCGTCCCGCATCCCGCCGAGAGCCACCGCGCCCGGCGACGGGATCACCACGGTGACGATGTGGTTGCCCTCGTTGCCGATGCCCAGCGTGATGTTGTTGTTGTCCTCGTCGAAGGTGACGATCAGGGCGGACTTCAGGGTGGGGTCATTCCAGACGGCCGAATTCATCACAACCGGCACGGTCTCGGACAAGAACTGGTCCAGCGCCGGGACGTTGTACTGGTGAGCCGGATTGATCTGCCCCGCGAGGAAGTGCAGGATGCCGCTCAGACCATCGACCGGGCCTTCACCGTTGAACGACTCGTTAGCCGCGAACCAGACGAAGTTGGGCGTGGTTTCGGCCGACTGGAAATCGACGGCCATCTGGTCAAGCGGGAACAGGTGCGCCTCGGCGTATTCCTGGTTGTCACCGATGCCGGCAAACGCAGCGAACGGAAGCTGATCGGTGGAGTAGTCGCCCTGGCTCACCAGCGGCTGTCCCGGGGTCATGCTCTGCGCGTAACCCCGCCACGTCTTGCCTGCGTCATCGATGTTGAAGACCAGAGCGTCAGGATCGTCGATGCACACATCCGGGCAGTTGTACGTCTTGCCGAAGTCGGTGCCACCGACCATCGCGTAGTAGTTCGGCAGGCTGGGGTGTGTGATCGCGTAGTAGTTGTTGGCGAATCCGTACCCGTTGATCAGGCTGTTCAGGAACGGGGCGTTCGGGCTCCCGACGATGCTGTCGTAGCCCTTGTTCTCCATGTAGACCAGGAACACGTGGTCAAGCTCGCCGACAATGGACGGCGGCGGAGTGGGGTCCGCCGGTGCGGGGAGATCTGCTTCGATGGTGAACGACAGGTTGTCCGCGTAGGCGTTGTTGTACCTGGCGGTGAAGCCGAAGTGCACCGGATTCAGGTCGTGCATCTGCAGGGTCACCACGGCGCTGCGGGTGCCGATCGGGATGGTGCCGGACGTTTCACGCTGCTTGAATCCGGTGAAACCCCAACGGTTCAGGTTGGTGACGGGGCTGAGGTCGGCACTTCCGAGGAAGAGCTTGTTCTCGTCGAGGAACTGGACTTCCACCGTCGCGTAGGACGGGTCGAGCAGGTATCCGCCCAGGTAGCCGCTGAGATTGAACTGCACCGCATCGTGGTCGATCGACTCACCGGCCGCGCTGAGGTCCACGGTCTGGGTGAAGTTCGACGACGTCACGTTGCCGCCGCCGAAGAACTGATCGCCGCCATCGGGCGGAGCCTGGTTGGTGCCCGGGTAGCCGAAGATTGCGGGCAGGTTGGGCATCTGGAAGCTCAGCCCGGTGGGCCACGAGTTCTTGAGTGTTCCGTATTCGATCACTGTGGGGTTACCGGTGACCGTCCAGCCCGGCACGGTGACCACACCGTTCCCCAGTCCCGACGCGTCACCGAACTCCGCGCCCGGGTTCACCAGCAGGTTGGGGCTGGTCTCGAGGACGCTGGAGGCAACAACCGGTGATCCGGTCTTCAGGATGTTGACGACGCGGGTGAATTCGTCACGGGCGAACGCGATCACCGACCACAGCAACGGCCCGGGCGGCGGGGTGTCGCTGTTCAGCGAGTTGAGGAACGTACCCAGAGCGGTGCGGAGTTCCTGCACCACGGCGTTCAGCCGGCTGACGTTGATGGCCGCCTGGGGTGCGGCCTGGGGTGCGGCCGCACGGGCGGACGACACATGCGCGATCTGTACCCGCACTGCGCTCGCGACGGGCGCCGCCACCGGAGCGTCGGATTCGACCGTCTCATTACCGCCGGATGCCGCGTTCTGATCGAGTGAAGTCCGTTGCGGCTTGGAGAGTTTGACCTCTGAACGGTCACGAGCGGTGGTCGCGGCCGGACCCCGATTGATTCCCGATGCCCGAGACCTCGACGCGGACGGCGACTTGCCGGAGGTCGCGGACCGGGCAGCTCCGTCCGACTTGCTCGCGGCCGAAGCGCCCGAAGCCGACGTGTCCGAATCCGCACTGGCAACACACGCCGTGCTGGCGATCGCCGACCCGATGCCGAGCGCTACAGCCAGCGCCCCCAAACGACCGATATGCGTGTTGTTGATCATTGAATGCCCCCTAGATTTGCCGACTATTAGAGGCACCCTAAGGAAACGGCCGCGCTGTTATTGGGATTTGGTGGTAAAACGCTGGTAAATGGCGTTTTTTATTGACGGATTCGTCAGCGGGACGCCTTCTTCCGCTCGATGTCGGCCAGCGCAGCCGCCAACTCCGCGCGCTGCGCAGCCGACGCGTCCCACGCCACCTTCCGGTTCTTGACGACCTTTGCCGGGGATCCCACCGCGATCGAGTAGTCCGGGATGTCCCCTTTGACGACCGCGTGGGCGCCGAGGACACAACCGCGGCCGATCCTGGTACCGCGCAGAATGGTCACCTTCGCGGCAACCCAGGTGTCCGGGCCGACCCGCACCGGGCTCTTGATGATCCCCTGGTCTTTGATCGGCAACTCGATGTTGTCCATCTTGTGGTCGAAGTCGCAGACGTAGCACCAGTCCGCCATCAGCGCAGAATCGCCGAATTCGATATCCAGATAACAGTTGACGACATTGTCGCGGCCGAGCACCACTTTGTCCCCGAACCGCAGCGAGCCCTCGTGGGCACGGATCGTGTTCTTGTCACCGATGTGTACCCAGCGGCCGATCTCCAACTGCGCCAGCTCCGGCGTCGCGTGGATCTCGACGTTCTTTCCGAGAAACACCATCCCGCGTGTGATGACGTGCGGGTTTGTCAGCTTGAATTTCAACAGCCGCCAGTACCGCACCAGGTACCAGGGCGTGTAGGCGCGGTTCGCGATCACCCATTTCAACGACGCCATCGTGAGAAATCGGGCCTGCCGCGGATCGCGCAACCGCGAGCCCCGCCAGCGCTTGTGGATCGGCGCACCCCACATCGTCGTCATGGCCGGTGAGCCTATCGGCCGGAGGGGGTACGGCCTGGGCTACCCTCGCCTGTACCGCCCCCAGGCCGAACCGCCCAGGAAAGGACGCCGGTGTTTCGACGATTGCTCGCGACAGCGTCGGCGGCGCTGGTCGCGAGTGCCACGTCCGGTTGCGGCAACACGGACTCCTGGGTCGATTCGCAGGCGGCCCAGGGCTGGCCCGCGCAATACAGCGATGCCGCCAACAGCAGCTACACATCGATCTCCGGTGCAACCGCCCTGAAACTGGAGTGGAGTCGCTCCGTCAAAGGTGAGCTGGGGTCGGGGGCCGCGCTGGGCGCGGGCGGCTATCTCGCCGTAAACGGCCAGACCGCAGGTGGCTGTTCGTTGATGGTGTGGGAGAACAACAACCACGGCCGGCAACGGTGGTGCACCCGGATGGTGCTCGGCGGCGGCTTCGCCGGCCCACTGTTCGACGGGTTCGACAACCTGTACATCGGCCAGCCGGGGATGATGCTCTCGTACCCGCCGACGCAGTGGATCCGCTGGCGGCAGAACGTCATCGGCATGCCCACCACCGCAAGGTTTCTCGGTAGCGGTCAACTGCTGGTGGTCACACACCTCGGTCAAGTCCTGGTGTTCGACTCACACCGCGGGACGGTGGTCGGTACGCCCCTCGATCTGGTGAGCGGCGTCAACCCCACCGACTCGACGCGAGGGCTGAGCGACTGCCGCCAGGCACTCCCCCGTTGCCCGGTCGCCGCCGCGCCGGCATTCTCTGCGGCGACCAAGATGATCGTGGTGGGGATCTGGCAGCCCGACACCGAGGCGTCAGTCCTGACAGCACTGACCTATCGGCCCGGCCAGACACCCCTGCTGACCAGGGAGTGGACAAGTGACGCCGTCACCGCGGGAATCCTGGGCAGCCCGGTGCTGTCCGCGGACGGCAAGACGGTCTACGTCAATGGCCGCGATCAACACCTCTGGGCGCTGAACGCATCGAACGGTCAGCCGAAGTGGTCCGTGGCACTGAACTTTCAACCGCAGACTCCGCCAACCGTGGGGCCGGACGGTGTGATTCTGGCCGGCGGCGGTCCCGGCACCCAGTTGGTGGCTGTCAAGGATCGTAATTCTCGTGGTGAAATCGCTTGGCGCCGTGACGATGTCACGCCGCTGAGCACGTCCAGCCAAGCCGGCGAAAATGTCGCATACACAGTCGCCACCGACTCCGGGGGCAACGGACTGGCACTGATGCTCTTCGACCCCGCGAACGGTCACACCCTCAACAGCTATTCGCTTCCGCAAGCAGAAGGCTATCCGGTTGGGGTGGCGGTGGGACTCGATCGCAGGGTCGTGGCGACCACCAGTTCCGGACAGGTCTACAGCTTCGCACCCGCCTGATGTGCGCTAAACCTGCTGGTGACTGTCACACCTGAAGGGGCGGAATTGCGCTGCGGGGCACCGAAGCCGATGTCGCTCCGGCATCCGATGGCAGAAGCACACCCTGACCGAAGAAGAAGATCACCGAATCGTCGGTGATCGCGAAGTCCTGGTAATTGGACGGATCCAGCCCCTCAGAGGGCGACACCCCTCCGGTCAGACCCGTCTCTCGTTCCAATTCGCGTGCCACGATCGGATAGATCGAAGCCAGTGGAATGCTCCCGGGCGGGAACACGGTGTCGAACGTGACCGGCCGGTGCTGGTTGAGGCTGTAGGTGAAGGCCTTGTACCAAGTGACCGGATGGGCACCACCGACGTCTTGAAAGAGCTTCAGCACCACGCTTTGGGTACCTGCCGGCGGCGTACCCGAACTGAACGTCTCTGAAGTGACATCCATTTCGTAGGGAAGATTCCGTGAGTCCGGGGTCTGCGCAACGTTGACGAACCCATCGCGGTTCTGAGTCAGATAGGCGACGATCGCCCCTTCGTCCGGGTAGTTGAGCGGAAAGCGAATATCCATGCGGTAGTTGGCCGTACTGGAATTCGCTTCGCACACAGTGCCCGTCCGGACCGTTCCGCCGAGGACATCACATCCGGTTTGTCCGTTCGCGGTGCCTGCCGCCGACAAGCCGAAGATTGCGATCGAGGCCAACGACATGACCACATTCGGCATCCGCATCGAAATATTGTCCTCGCGGTCTGGAGACGGCTTTCACACCTTGTCAGGGCCCCGCCAAGGGGCTCCATCATGGCACCCCGTTGTCGCCTAGCGTACTCCGCGTTCAGGCCTGTTCAGAGGATCGACAGACGAACGCCGTCGACCGGGCCGCCACGCCCGTGCCGATGCGAGTGATCACCACTGTCAACGGGGTCCGGCCGGCGGGACGAAGGCGCCGTCGAAGGACGTCGGGATCGATGTCGACTCCCCGAACCAGGATTTCCAATGGACCGCAGTCCCTGCCCGAAAGCGCTTGGCGTAAGACCTTTTCCCGCACGGGCAGCGCGTCGAGCACCTCGAAGCCACGCACGCCCTGCGGCAGACGGTCGCCGGTGAGGTAGGCGATGTTGGGATCCAACTGCCACAACCCGTGGCGGGCACCGTAGTGCCGGACCAGGCCGGCGCGCACCACTGCACCGTCGGGGTCGACGATCCACCTGCCCGGCGGACCGACCGCGCACTCGTCTGGATCACGGTCGGTGAGCTGCTCATCGCGGCTCAGCACGGTTGCCCGGCGGCGCACCCCGGGCTCGGCCAGTTCGGGCGACCACAGGCAGGCCTCACGCACCGAGCCCTGATACGACGTGATCTCGATTTCACCGTCGAATCCGAGCTTCCGTACCTCATCGAAGCCGATTCCCGGAGCGCACTTCACCACCGAGGGCCGCCCTTGGTAGACCTCGATCAGCTGATCCAGCGGCGGCAGGTAACCGCGCGGATCGAACCGCCGGCCGGCTCCCGAACGCCGGGCCGGATCGAGCAGCACGACGGCATCACGGCTGACGGGCCGCAGGGCATCCGCGCGGCACAGCGCAATGTTTCCCCCGCCGTCGTGTACCCCGCCGTCGCCGAGATTGTGCCGAGCCATGGCCAGCCGGACCTCGTCGATGTCGCTGCCGACGAGATCCGACGCGGATGACCGCAGCGCAGCCAGTTCGGTTCCCACCGAGCAGGTGGCGTCATGCACCTTCGCACCCGCCAGCCGCCGAGCGCGGTGCCGCGCCACCTCGACCGCAGTGGCCTGCTGCAAGGCTTCGTCGGTGAACAGCCAATTGGACACATCAGCCAGCCCGGCCAGCTTCGTCCGTGCCTTGCGACGCAACATGACCGTCTCGACAAGCACTCCCGCACGGTCACCGAAACGAGCGCGAATTGCCGCGATGTCGGCGACTCGGCTGGTGTCTCCCAGCGCGTAATCACCGACCTCGGCGAGTGCCGCGCGGCCCGCGCCGCTGATCAGGTAGGTGACGTCGTCCCTGCCGAAATTCAGGACGGCTTGACCCCGGTGATCATGAGGTTGTAGTACCAGCCCTTGGGGACCACATGCCGCCACACGTTGGCATCGAGCCACGACAAGGTGGTCCACCCCCCGAAGGCGAAGCGCGCCCAGCGCCAGCCGAGCTTGCCGGGCGGCACGGTCGACTCGAACGTCCGAACCGGCCAGCCGAGCATCGCCGCGGTGAACTCCTCGCTGGCGGTGCGCACGTCGACCGCTCCCGCGCGGGTAGCCATACCCTCCAGGTCCGAGGGCTCGAACGTGTGGAGGTCCACGATCCATTCCAGCGCCGCTGCACGCGAGTTCTCATCGAGTTCGGCCTGCGGTCGGCGCCAGCCTTCCAGCCCGGGCAGTTGCATCGCCCGCACCGTGGTCTTCCACGTCAGATCCGCCAGCCGGCGCGCGTAGGCGTTACCGACGGTCGTGGGCTCACCGGCGAACACGAACCTGCCGCCCGGCTTGAGGACCCGAACGACCTCCCGCAGCGACAACTCGACGTCCGGAATGTGATGCAGCACCGCATGACCTACCACCAGGTCGAAGGTGTTGTCCTCATACGGAATGCCTTCGGCGTCGGCCACCCGGCCATCGATGTCGAGGCCCAGCGACTGACCGTTGCGGGTCGCCACCTTCACCATTCCCGGCGACAGGTCTGTCACCGACCCGCGGCGAGCCACCCCGGACTGGATCAGGTTGAGCAGGAAAAACCCCGTACCGCAGCCGAGCTCGAGAGCCCGGTCGTACGGGAGATTGGGGATCTCGCTGTCGGGAACGATCGCATCGAAACGGCCGCGCGCATAGTCGACGCAGCGCTTGTCGTAGGAAATGGACCACTTGTCGTCATAGGATTCGGCCTCCCAGTCGTGATACAGCACCTGGGCGAGCTTGGTGTCGTGACGGGCGGCCTCGACCTGTTCCGCAGTGGCATGCGGATTGGGCGCCAGAATTTCGGTCATGTAGGGCAGCCTAACGGCCTTCGCGGCTGCCGAAGACCTCGCCATAGCGTCGTTGCTGCTCAGCGGCACTCAGATCACCGTCGATCAGGGCCTTGACCCCCGCCAGCGCTGCAGGGCTCGCGTCCACGAATCTGGCCGCCCACGCTGCCGCGACGTCATAGACGTGGTCAGGGGCAGCCAATTCGTCGACCAAACCGAGTGTCAGTGCCTCCTTGGCGTCGACGAATCGCCCACTGAAGGCGAGTTCCTTCGCCCTCGAATGACCGACGACACGGGCCAGCCGGGCGCAACCACCGCCACCGGGCAGCAGGCCGGACAACACCTCGGTGGCGCCGACCTTGACATTGTCGCCGCTGATTCGCCAGTCGGCGGCGAGAGCCAGACTGAGCCCGCTTCCCAGGGCATAGCCGGTGACCGCCGCCACGGTGGGTTTCGGGATCGAGGCAACCGCATCGATCGCATCACGGCGAACGCGGTCGGCGGATTCCGCCTCATGACGGTTGAGCGTCTCGAGCTCACTCAGGTCGTCGCCCGTGCAAAAAATGTCATGACCGCCGAAGAGAATCACGGAGGCGATGTCATCGCGTTCAGAGATTTCATTGGCCGCGGAAACCAGTTCCCGACACGTCTGCCGGCTGAGCGTGTTGGACGGTGTTCGCGCCAGCAACAGCGTGCCGAGCCCGGGGTGCTGTTCGCTGACATGAACGCTGACGAATTCGCGCACGCTCAGGCTTCGTCTCTGCCGCGATGCCTCGCCGCGTTGTAGCGTTCGCTGTCGAAGAATTCGATCTCCCAATTGCCTTCGTGCACAGCAAGACTCGGTTGGACTGTCACGATCTGACGTTCCAGGGCCAGCACTTCGCCCACGGAACGGCCGGCCAGCGAGTCCAATTGGGTCCAGGTCGGCGGCAGCAGAAACGATTGTCCGGAAGCGAAATCCTCAATCGCCGATTCAGGGCTTGTCCACGCGGCCTGGTCCGATTCGGTGTTCTCGCCGTCGGCACGTTGGCCCTCGGGAAGCGCACCCACGAAGAAGTAGGTGTCGTAGCGCCTCGTTCGTTCTTCCTTGGGCGTGACCCAGTTGGCCCACGGGCGAAGCAGGTCAGCTCGGAGCACGAGCTTTTCGCTCTTGAGGAAGTCGCCGAACGACAGACTCCGATCCTCCAACGCGATCCTGGAGTCGCGGTACACCGACGCGTCGGCGACTATGCCGTCAGGATCGTCGGCGGGTCCGGCGAACAACACCCCGGATTCCTCGAAGGTTTCCCGCGCTGCGGCGCAAACCAGGGCCTCCGCCAGATCCGGCCGCACCCCGAAGCGCTGCGCCCACCAGTCCGGGCCGGGGCCATACCAGGCGATCTCGGCGTGGCGGTCACGATCATCGACGCCGCCACCGGGGAACACCATCATCCCGGCCGCGAACTCCATCGCCCGGTGGCGACGCATGAGGAACACCGAGATCCCCTCCGCCGTGTCCCGGACCAGCATCACGGTCGCCGCCGGCCGGACCGGCAGGGGTTCGATTTGCTCGCTCACAGCCGCCTCCGATGCGCTGCCCGGGTACGCGATCGACGGGCGAAATACCTGCCGTCGATGTCGTCGAGGGCGATGGATTGCCCGAACGCCCGGGACAGGTTGTCCGACGTCAGAGTGTCAGACAGAAGCCCCGCGGCCACCACTGTTCCCTCCGCGAGGATCAGGCAGTGTGTAAAGCCGGGTGGAATCTCCTCCACATGGTGGGTCACCAACACCATTGCCGGTGAGTCCGGGTCGGCGGCGAGGTCGGCCAGCCGGGACACCAGATCCTCACGCCCCCCCAGGTCCAAACCGGCTGCGGGCTCATCGAGCAGCAGTAACTCCGGATCGGTCATCAGCGACCGCGCGATCAATACCCGTTTGCGCTCCCCCTCGGACAGCGTCCCGTAAACGCGATCGACGAGATGTTCGGCGCCGACGCTTTCCAGAATGTCCGTCGCACGGCCGTAGTCGACGGCGTCGTAACGCTCCCGCCACCGGCCCAGCACCGCGTAGCCGGCCGACACCACCAGATCGCGGACAACCTCTCCCTCAGGCACCCGGTGCGACAACGCCGAACTGCTCAACCCGACCCGCTGCCGCAGCTCACTCACATCGACACGGCCCAGCTGTTCCCCCAGCACGAACGCGATCCCCGAGGACGGGTGTTCCATGGCCGCCGCGATTCTGAGCAGTGAAGTCTTTCCGGCGCCGTTGGGGCCGATCACCACCCAGCGTTCATCGAGTTCGACCTGCCAGGTGATGGGTCCGACAAGGACCCGGCCCCCTCGACAAAGCGAGACCTCACGCAGATCGATCAGGAGATCGGGATCGACCACATAGGGCGAGTCGGACACATCAACATCGTGCCGCATTCGAACCGATTCGCGTCGGCAGGGTCGTCGGCGCGCCAACAGCCAGCGGTCGGCCGCGTTATTCGACCGGAATCTCGACGCGCCGCACACCCCCGTCGATGGCGTCGGCGGCTTCGATCTCTGCCCGCGTCACCCCGAGGATGAACAGCACAGTGTCCAGATAGGGGTGGCTCAGCGATGCGTCGGCTATTTCCCGCAGCGCGGGTTTGGCATTGAACGCCACGCCAAGGCCCGCCGCGGTAAGCATGTCGATGTCATTGGCGCCGTCGCCCACCGCCACGGTCTGCTCCATCGGAACACCAGCCTGAGCGGCAAAGTTCCTGAGCGCCTTCGCTTTTCCGGCCCGATCGATGACCTCGCCCACCACCCGGCCGGTCAGTTTTCCATCAACGATTTCGAGCTGGTTGGCCGCCACGAAGTCGAGCATCAGATCATCTGCAAGCGGCTGGATCACCTGACGGAAGCCGCCGGAGACTACCCCGCAGTGAAAACCCAGCCTCCGCAGGGTCCGGATCGTGGTTCGGGCGCCCGGCGTCAACTCGATTTCCGCACCGACTTCATCGAGCAACTCAGCCGGCAGTCCCTCGAGTGTCGCAACCCGCTGGTGCAGCGACTGAGCGAAATCGAGCTCGCCGCGCATGGCCGCCTCAGTCACGGCGGCCACCTCTTCGGCCGCGCCGGCCCGGGCCGCCAGCATCTCGATGACCTCACCCTGGATCAGCGTGGAGTCGACGTCGAAGACGATGAGCCGCTTCGCCTTTCGCTCAAGACTGTAATTCTCCACCGCGATATCGACACCCTGGTCCGAGGCGATCTGGGCGAGCCTGGTCCGTAATTCGTCGCCGATCCCGATGGGAACGGACACGCGAAGCTCCAAACCTGTCACCGGATAGTCCGACACACCGCGGATCAGATCGATGTTGACTCCGAGTTCCGCGGCAGCGGCGGCCACCACCCCGAATGCCGCCGCGGTGATGGGACGCCCGAGGACGACGATGGTGTGCGTCGACGGCTCACGAATGATGGGTGCATCACCGCTGTTTTCGATCGTGACGGCCAGCCCGAGCCCCTCGATGGCTGCCGTGACGCCGCCGCGCAGCAGTTCACCGCCGACGACGTCCGGTCGACCGGAGACCAGCACACCCAAGGTGAGCCGTCCGCGGATCACTACCTGTTCGACGTTGAGCAACTCAACTTCATGCTGTGACAGCACCTCGAACAGCGCCGACGTAACCCCTGGCTGATCCAAGCCGGTGACAGTGATAAGCACTGACACCTTGGCGGCGTTCGTCAGTGCGAACGCCCGACATGCGCCTCTTTGCGCATGCGCTCGACCATATGCGGGTAGTGCAACTCGAACGCCGGACGCTCGGAACGCACGCGGGGCAGCTCGGTGAAGTTGTGCCGCGGGGGCGGGCAACTGGTCGCCCATTCGAGCGAGTTGCCGTGGCCCCACGGATCGTCGACCGTGACAACCTCGCCGTAGCGCCAGCTCTTGAACACGTTCCATGTGAACGGAATGACCGAGACACCGAGGACGAACGCTCCGACGGTCGAAAACACATTCAGCGTGGTGAAGCCATCGGTGGGCAAGTAGTCGGCGTAGCGACGCGGCATGCCCGCATCGCCCACCCAGTGCTGCACCAGGAAGGTCGAGTGGAAGCCGATGAAGGTCAACCAGAAGTGGACCTTGCCCAGCCGTTCGTCGAGCAGCCGGCCCGTCATCTTCGGGAACCAGAAGTAGATACCCGCGTAGGTGGCGAACACGATGGTGCCGAACAACACGTAGTGGAAGTGCGCGATGACGAAGTAGCTGTCGCTCACGTGGAAGTCCAGCGGCGGGCTGGCCAGCAGCACACCGGACAAGCCGCCCGCGAGGAACGTGACCAGGAAGCCGACCGAGAACAGCATCGGTGTCTCGAAAGTCAGCTGGCCCTTCCACATCGTGCCGATCCAGTTGAAGAACTTGATGCCTGTCGGCACGGCGATCAGGAATGTCATGAAGCTGAAGAACGGCAGCAGAATGGCACCTGTGACGTACATGTGGTGCGCCCACACCGCCACCGACAAGGCCGCGATGGAAATCGTGGCGTAGATCAGGGTGGTGTAGCCGAAGATCGGCTTCCGGGAGAACACCGGGAAGATCTCCGAGACGATGCCGAAGAACGGCAGCGCGATGATGTAGACCTCCGGGTGCCCGAAGAACCAGAACAGATGCTGATACAGCAACATTCCGCCGTTGGCCGGGTCGTAGATGTGCGCTCCGAGATGACGGTCAGCGGCGAGGCCGAACAGTGCCGCGGTCAGCAACGGGAAAACGATGAGCACCAGGATGCTGGTGACGAAGATGTTCCAGGTGAAGATCGGCATGCGGAACATGGTCATGCCCGGGCAGCGCATGCAGACCACGGTGGTGATCATGTTGACGCCGCCGAGGATGGTGCCCAGGCCACCGACCGCCAGGCCGAGGATCCAGAGATCGCCACCGGGACCGGGGCTGTGGATGGCGTCGCTCAGCGGTGTGTAAGCCGTCCAACCGAAGTCAGCCGCACCACCGGGCGTGATGAAGCCACCCAGTGCGATCAGTGCGCCGGAGATGAAGAGCCAGAACGACAGCGCGTTCAGTCGGGGGAAAGCGACGTCGGGAGCGCCGATCTGCAATGGCAGAACCAGGTTCGCAAACCCGAACACAATCGGCGTCGCATAGAACAGCAGCATCGCTGTGCCGTGCATGGTGAACAACTGGTTGTACTGCTCGTTCGAGAAGAACTGCAGGCCAGGTGCCGCCAGCTCGGCGCGGATGAACAACGCCATCAAGCCGCCGATGAAGAAGAAGATGAAGCAGGCGACGCAGTACATGATGCCGATCAGCTTGTGATCGGTCGTCGTCAGCATCTTGTATATAAGGTTGCCCTTGGGCCCCGTCCGCGGTGGGAAGGGTCGGGTGGCCTCGAGTTCACCTCGCGAAGGCACTACGGCAGTCAAGAGGTCCTCCAAACATCCATTCGGGCGCGGCCGCTATCTAGCCACGAATCCTAGCCGGACAACTGGCCCTTCGTTGGGCAGGCCCTACATTACGTCGTATTCGATTTCTGAACCGCCGAAACCGCGCAGGTGCCTGCGCCACCGAGATTGACGTGAACCGCAGCTCAACGGTGGGATTCGGCCCCGCTGAAATCTAGCCCGGGGTGTTACGGTCGCGTCGTGCGCCTTCCCAAGGTTCGTCCGAGTGTCGTGGCGGCCGTCGTGTCGGTGTGCAGCGCGGTCGGCCTGACCGTAGTGACCGGATGTTCGGACGACAGTCAGCATTCGCCCGCCCAGTCGACGGCGCCGACCGGCAGTGTCATCACCAGCACGACGCGAATCGCCGGGGCTGGCGTTCTCGGCAATCAGCGGCGGCCCGACGAGTCCTGCGCATCCGAGCCAGCCCGCCTGGACGGAGTTCCCGGCGTCCCCGATCCGCAGCGGATCGTCGTCCTCGCCGGCGACGAGCTCGACACGTTGTGCGCGTTAGGGCTTCAGGCGCGCATCGTGGCAGCAGCCCTGGCTGACGGTTCAACCTCTCAGCCGTCGTACCTCGGCGGCCTGATTCACGGATTGCCGGGGGCCGGTCCACGCACTGCCCCGGATCTGAACGCCATCGCCGCGGCGAAACCAGACCTCATCCTGGGCTCGCAGGCGTTGACCCCCCAGGGCTACTCAGCGCTGGCAGCGATCGCCCCAACGGTGTTCACCGATTCGACGGGCGCATCGTGGCAGGACAACGTTCGTAAAGTCGGCGCGGCGACCGGCCGGTCGGAGGCTGCCGCCGCCCTCGTCGATCAATTCAACAACCGGGCCGAGCAGATCGGATCCACCGTCGATGCCGCCCATTTCCAGGCGTCGATCGTTCAATTCACCGATTCCGCGGTGCGCGTGTATGGATCCGACAACTTCCCCGCCGGCGTTCTGAACGATGTCGGTGTCGACCGTCCCGCAGCGCAGCGTTTCACCGACAAGCCCTACGTCGAGGTCGGCATCTCCGACGCGGACCTCGACCGGTTACCCGACCTCTCGGCCGCCGACGGAGACATCGTCTATCTGTCCTTCGCCTCACCACAGGCAAAGGAGCGGGCACCCAAGGTGCTCGAAAGCGCCGCCTGGCGAAAGCTGTCCGCCACCCGGGACAACCGTGTCTTCATCGTCAACAACGAGATCTGGCACACCGGGCAGGGTTTAGTGGCGGCTCGCGGAATCCTCGACGACTTGCGCTGGCTGAACGCGCCGATCAACTGAAGGCCACAGGCGGTGTAACCTCCGCGTCGTGTTTCACGTGCTGACGATCACCTATCTGCAACCACTCGAAGTCATCGACCAGGCACGGCCCGCTCACGTCGCCTGGCTCAACGAAGAGGTGGCCGCCGGCCGCATCGTATTGAGCGGCCGTCAGGAGTCACTGACCGGTGGCGTGCTGGTCACCGGCGATATCAGCGTCGAAGAGGCACAGGACGTCATGGACCGCGATCCCTACCGGGAAGCCGGTCTCGTGCGTTACGACCGACTGTCCTTCGGCCGCGGGATCTGCGCACCCGGCCTGTAATCCGGAACGGATTCCCCCTGGATCGGCACATCTGAGCCGGTGTCGACCTCGGCCAGCGGCCAACCTGCCGCCGCGAGCGTGGCGGCGACCCGCCGCACATTCTCCTCACCCGCGTCATGGTGAACGTGGCCCGAGATGAATCGTTCTATCTCGTCGTGATCGATCCGATGCCCGGCGGGGGCGCTTTCCTCCTCGGCCAGAATGTCGCGGACGATCTCCCGAATCTCGTCTTCGCTCAGCGGCGTGTTCCGCAGGAGCGCCAGCAGTGGGACGCGGTCAGGCCCGGGAATGCCGCCGGGATAGCCGGCACGCAACCACTCAAGTACCGAACCCATCAACGACTTCGCTTTCACGAAGCTAAGTTTCATGGCTTGGACCCTACTGCGCCACCACTACCGGGGTCCGAAGCACAGGATTTCGCCGCGGATTCACCGCCCGTTCATCAACGCTCATCCTCGATGAGGCTCAGCGCCAGGCGTGGACACCGTTTCGCCGCCGTCCTGGCGAATCGCCTCTGGTCGCGTGTCACCTCCGGATCGCGAGAATGGTCGCGGACCACCGGATAACCCCAGTCATCACGCGTCAGTAGATCCGGAAGTAGCTCGACGCACAAGCCGCGCCCGTCGCAGCGGGTCCAGTCGACGTGTAGTCGCGTCACGACGGCCACCCGCCGAGCAGCAACTCGCCTCCGTCAGCATCGACCAGACGGGCCGGTACGCCGAGCGATTCGATCCATACAGGAGCCCGTAAGCCCCGGACGATCGCAGCGGTGCTGACCGTGTTCGCGGCCAAACACGTCTGGGCGGTCACGCTGACGCTCTTCCACACCGGCAACGCCGACTTCCCTGTCCGCGGATCGAGAATGTGGTGGTGTTTCTCGCCGGCGTGTGACCATCGCCGTCGGCGGGTACTTGACGTCGCCAGACCGGTGTCGGCACCGATGGTGACCAGGCTCGCCGGGGCGTCGTCGGTGTCCCGCACCAGAATCCGCCACCCTTCCGGCGGGTCGGACCCTGCCGTGGAGATGTCGCCACCGAGATTGACCAGTACTCCCGTACCGGTCTCCTGATAGACGCGGCGGGCACACATGTCGGCCGCGACGGCTTTGGCCGTGGCACCGAGGTCCAGCAACACGCCCGGCGGGAGCTGAACGCACCGGCCGTCGAAGTCCACTACGGTCCAGTCGATCGGCACCGCCGCCGCGGACACCCGTTGCGCCGCAGGATGATCCGTCGGTGCGGACCCGAACCCGTTGGCGTCGTAGCCCAATTCCACCACCGCACAACCAACCGTGGGATCGACGTCGCCGTCGGTGATCCGGGCTGCTTCCAGTGCGGCACTGAGGAGGCCGGCAAGAACCGAACTGACCGGCCGGCGAGCCCCATTCGATCGGGCCAGTTCACAGACTTCGGAGTCGGGACGGAACCGCGAGGCCGCCAGTTCTACCGCGTCGAGCTCGCTGTCAACGATCGCTCGGGCCCGATCGAGGAGCTTCGGTTCTGTCACCAGTAGGTGCATGTGGGTGCTCCAGCGGTCCCACCGCAACCCCACCAGTCCGGGTACCGGATAGCGAGACGTCACAGTCCCGGAGCTTGCCCGCGGATTCTTTGCCTGCTGAAAGAATTGCCGTGGCACGCTTCGGAGCATGCCCACACCTCGGCTACTCGTCGTCGAAGACGACCGTGCGCTGAGCACCATGCTCGTCGAACTGTTCACCGCCGAGGGATACAGCGTCGACGCCGCCTATGACGGGCAGCAGGGTATGCACGCGGGCCTGACGGGCGACTATGACGCGATGATCGTCGACCGCGGTCTTGCGGTGATGGACGGCGCCGATCTCATCGCCGTGCTGCGGTCACGCGGCATCGACACTCCCGCGATGATCCTCACAGCACGCGGGTCGGTGGAGGACCGCGTTGAGGGACTCGACTCGGGTGCACAGGATTACCTGGTGAAGCCCTTTGAAGTGGCCGAATTGCTCGCCCGGATACGGGCGCTGCTACGCCGCGCGGACACCGCGTCGGTGGTGCTGTCAGCCGGCGGGATGCGGCTGGATCTGCTCACTCGGCGTGTCAGCGGCGCTGCGACCGGACATCACGACACCGAATTGACCGAACGGGAGTGCGCCCTGCTCGCGACCCTGATGCGCGCACCGCGCCGGGTCTTCAGCAGGCCGCAGTTGCTCGAGCAGGCATTCGACGGTCTGGAATCCGACGCGGCCGTTGACCTTTACGTCCACTACCTGCGCCGCAAACTCGGCAAGAACGTGGTGCGGACGGTGCACGGATCGGGTTACAGGTTCGGCCTGGAATGAAGACACCCACTCCCCCCGGCGACCTTAATGTGGTTCGCCGCGCGGGCCGTATCGTCGCGCTGCAGACCTCGGCAGCGCTCGCCGTCGTTCTGTTGCTGGTCGGGGTGGTCGTCGCCGCCAGTTACGCCCACACGCAGGCCACTCAGATCGACAACGAACTCACCTCGGTGGCGATGAGCGCCGACGACGCCAACGATCCCCCACCCGGAATGGAACTTGCCCTCCAAGACAGTTCCGGACGCGTGTCGGTCAGCGATGGCGGCAAGGCGGGACTGCCGTTGCTGGCCGGCCCGACCGGATTCACCGATGTGAACACCACACAGGGCAACTACCGCGCCCTCGTGGTCGACCGGCCCGAGGGTCGCGTGGTAGCGCTGATGGACCTGGCCCCCTATCAGACCAGCCGGACGCGACTTCTCGGAGCACTCGCCCTGGCCGAACTGACCGGCATCGCCGCCTCGGTTGCCGTGGTGGCCTTATTCACCCGCCGGGCGGTCCAGCCGTTGGCGCGGGCACTGGCGCTACAGCGACGGTTCGTGGCCGACGCCTCCCACGAATTGCGAACTCCACTGACGGTGTTGCACACCCGCGCCCAACTCCTGGCCCGCCGTCTGCACGCCGGTGACCTGAGCTCAGCCACCCGCGATGCCGACGAGTTGATCGGCGACACCCGGGCTCTGGGCGGCATCGTCGACGACCTACTGGCGTCGGCCACGATGGTCGTCCAGCGACGCAGCGAAGAACGCGTCGACATGAGTGCTCTCGGGCAGTCCGTGTGCGCCAGCACAGACGCCTACGCCCGGTCGATCGGTGTGACCCTGGCCTGCACGGTGCGTGCCGAATCCGGTTTCGGCGATCTCAGCGTCATCGGGTCGGAAGCTGCTTTGCGCCGCGCGTTGACCGCACTGGTGGACAACGCGCTGCAACACGGGAAGGCCGGCGGCAGGGTCGAACTCGAGTTCAGCCGCGCGGGACGGCAGGTCATTGTGTCGGTCTCCGACGACGGCGCGGGAATCGATCAGGAAACAATGGCCACGTTGTTCAACAGGTTCTCGCGCGGCACCGCCCACACCAACCCCGACGGCCGGCAGTCCTACGGGATAGGCCTGAGCCTGGTCCGCGAAATCGTGCAGACGCACGGCGGCCAGATCACAGTGTCATCGGTCCTCGGACAGGGCGCCACCTTCACCATCACCTTGCCCGCCGGGTAACTCTTTGAGCGCTCCAAGAACTGGTTGCCAACATCAGCGGTATGAACACACCGCGTTCAGGATTACGTCGCGCCGCCGTCGCCGCGTGGGTGCTCGCCGGGGTGGGAGCAGCCGGCGTAGCCGGGACCTCGAAGTTGGTCTATGCCGAAACCCTGCAGTCCGCCGCCGAACAGACCCTCACGACGGTGCAATCCGGAGTGCAGAATCCGGTACCGGATCCCGTGCTCGTGCCACTGGATCCGGACACCGCAGAAGCCGCGCCCCGGACTCCACCCGAGGTCGTGCCGCAACCTGTCTCAGAGGTGCCCCCGGCGCCTGTACGTCAGACACCTGCCTACACCCCGGCACCTGCCTATAGCGCGCCCCCGGCCTCCGCCCCGGCCCCGGAATACACCTCTCCAGCTCCCGCCCTGCACCCGAATCCGACTGCAGTCATGCAGGCACCGCCGCCAAGTTCCACGCAGGGAGGATTCCCGATCCGCAAAAGCCATTCCCCCATGGGGGGCGGTTCAGCGTCGGGCGGCAACAAGGTCACGCCCTCGCATACTGCGTCTCACGGCTCCTAACAGCATGAGCAATGAAGCGCTGTGGGCGTTGGGTCGGGGGAACGGCATGGTGGCATTGGCTTTCCTGACCCTGTCGGTGGCCCTGGGAGTGGCGTCCCGCTCAGGCCGCCCCATGTTGGCCCTGCCCCGATTCGGCATCGCAAGCTTGCACCGCTTCGCCGCACTGGCAGCGATGCTGTTGGTCCTGCTGCATATGGGGATGCTGTTCCTAGACCCCTACGCGCGATTGCGGATCATCGACTTTGTGGTGCCGTTCCTGGGCGCGTATCGGCCACTGTGGCAGGGCTTTGGGACTGTGGCAGCCGAATTGCTGATCGCGGTGATCCTGACTGGCCTCGCCCGGGGAAGGCTGGGGCCCAGGGCTTTTCGAGCGATCCACTGGTCGTCGTACGCACTGTGGCCGATCGCGATGGCGCACGCCCTGGGCAACGGCACCGACGCGGGCGAAGTGTGGTTCACGGCCTTCGCGGGCAGCTGCGCCGCAATTGTGGCCACAGTTATCGCGTGGCGGCTGCTCTCGAATTTCGCGGAATATCCGCAATCATGATCGAAACATCAAGGCTGCTCGCGACGCCTGACCCGGGCCTCCCCGAGCATCTCGCGCACTATGGGCAATTGCCCAGCTGCACAAGCGAATTGATCTCCGAGATCGACGCGTCGGGCCTGACCGGTCGCGGCGGTGCGGGCTTCCCCACCGGACGCAAAATGGCGGCGGTCAAAGGCGCCAAACGGGTGATCGTCGGCAACGGCGCCGAGGGCGAACCGCTGAGCCGCAAGGA
>Ga0075163_10003097_pt1 | contig 22413 bp, 17 predicted proteins | sample JI1023141ADNA_FD_71478 | JGI IMG/M metagenome (GOLD analysis project Ga0075163, IMG submission 71478) | Wastewater effluent complex algal communities from Wisconsin, to seasonally profile nutrient transformation and Carbon sequestration -... | ecosystem: Engineered > WWTP > Effluent > Algae... | reverse complement strand
CGACGCCGAAGGGACGTAGTCCACTTGCACCAGTTCGCCGGGGCGTGCGAGCGCAGGGGCAAAGGTCATTGCACCGCCCGTACTGCCGGCATCGGCTTCCTGCGACGGTGACCAGACGCCTTCGGCGAGCACCACCATCATCATCACCGCCGCTGCGACTGCCACACCGCGCCAGCTCCACCCGCGGGGCGCGTCTGGGACGACGCCGGGGTCGCCAAGTGGCAGGATGACCCGCGCACCAGCGACACGGCTGGTCAACACGCGGTCACGCAATTCGGGCGGCAGAGGCGGCAGGCGATCGGCCTCGAACGCCTCGCGCAATCGTTCGCTCATCGTTCCACCAGCGCGCGTCGCAACGCGTCAACGGCCCGTGTCAGGCGTACGCGTGACGCGCCTTCGGTAATGCCGAGCAGGGTGGCGATCTCATCGTGCCGATAGCCTTCCACCTGCTTGAGGATGAACACATCGCGCAGCGACTCGGGTAGCGCTGCGACGGCCCGCTGCACATCACGGTGCTCGGCGAGTGCGTCGGTTCGTTCGCGTCCAGCCAGTTGCAGATCGTCATCGAAGGCATCTTCACGGCGACGCGACGCGCCGCGGCGGCGCATGAGCACCAGGCGGACCACCACGCGCCGCAACCACGCGTCCAGCCGTCCCCGCTCGTCGTAGTGGCGCAGCGCTTCGGGAAGCCCGACGAAGCAGTCATGCACGACGTCCTGCGCATCCTCGGTGTTCCCGCACAGTCGGTATGCCGTGGCATACAGCATCGCGGCGAAGCAGTCGTACAGGGCGCCGAGCGCGGCAATGTCCCCACCCCGCGCGGCGTGCGCGAGACAGGTGACGTCAGCAGGGGGTGTGGCGGCGGGCAGGCGGGCGGGCATATCCATGGGACACCGGAACAATGCCGGCCGTTGGCGCCGCGTTACGAACGCGTTTCAAACGCTCGCCGCGCGGCGCTACGCGCGCGGCGCCATCGGCGCGCCAGTCGCTACTGCTTGATCACCGTATTGTCGAGCTTCCGGTAGTTCACGTCGAGTGCATCGAGCCGTTTGAGGTGCGGTCCCATACGCTGCATGAAGTCGCCGAAATCGCGCCGGTCCTTGCGTGTCCAGATGGCTTCGGCCAGTGCGCTCAATCGCGGGAATGCCATGTACTCGAGCTGCTTTGCGTTCGGAATGTACTCCGTCCAGAGCTGTGCCTGCGCGCCAAGGATGTGCTTGGCCTCGGCTGGCGTGAGCGACGCGGGAACCGGCTCGAACGCGTACGCGGAATCGATCGGGGTAAAACCACCGATGGCCAGGGGCTCGGACTTTCGATCACGGGCCTGATAGTGATCGAAATACGTATGGCTGCCGGGCGCCATGACGACATCGTGATTGGCTTTGGCCGCGGCGATGCCTCCATCCATGCCGCGCCAGGACATCACGGTGGCATTCTCGGCGAGACCACCTTCGAGGATCTCGTCCCATCCGACCATGCGGCGACCCCTCGCGGTGAGGAACCGGTCCATCTGGCGAATGAACCAGCTTTGCAGTTCGTGCTCGTCCTTGAGGCCCAGCTGCTTGATGCGCGCCTGAATGTCCGGGCTGGCCTTCCACTGTGTCTTGACGGCTTCGTCGCCACCGATATGGATGTAGGGGCCAGGGAAGAGTGTGAGCACTTCGCTCAGCACGTCCTGCATGAAGCTGATGGTGCTGTCGTCGGCATTGAGAATGAACTCACTGACGCCCCAGACCTGCATGACGCCGACAGTGGTATCGCGGCGAACGCCAAGCTGCGGATAGGCGGCGATGGCGGCCTGTGCATGTCCTGGCATTTCGATCTCGGGTACAACGGTCACATAGCGATCGGCCGCGTACGCGACAATCTCCCGCACGTCATCCTGCGTGTAGAAGCCGCAGTGCTTCTTGCCGTCGAAGACCCGTTTGGCAGGATCGGTCACGTAGGGTCCGACGAGCGTCTGGTCGCGGCACGAACTCTTCTCGGTCAGCAGCGGATACTTCTTGATCTCGATGCGCCAACCCTGATCTTCGGTCAGGTGCCAATGAAACCGATTGAGTTTATGCCTGGCCAGGAGATCGATGTACTTCTTGACGAACTCTTTGGGCATGAAATGCCGCGATGCATCGAGGTGCGCCCCGCGCCACGAAAAGCGCGGCGCATCCTCGATGTGCACAGCCGGCGCCGTCCACGCGACATCACCGATGGGCGCGTCGCGAAAGATGGCGGCGGGCAGCAACTGCTTGAACGACTCGAGTGCGTAGAACGCGCCGGCCGCTGTTGCGGCTCGCACGACGACGCCGCGCGCGGTCACATCGAGACGGTATCCTTCGGCGCCCATGCCGGCCGTATCCCGGCTCGATACGCGAATGAGCCGAATGCCGCCCGGCGCGGCACTCCCCGCCGCAAACGCGGCGGCGCCCGGACGGACCACGGACACATCGAATCCGGTGGCATTGGCGATGTCACGTGCAAAGCGACGGCCCACGGGGAGCAACGCCGCGTCAGCGTAGATCGCCGTGCGCGCGGTCAGCGTGAAGCGGCCCGACTGGGGCGTCAGGACGACCGGGCGCGGGATGACCGCATACACGGATGGTTCTGCCGGCTTGTCCGCGGCGGCTGGAGCGGCGCTGCTGCGTTTGGGCGGCGCAAATTGTGCGTGCGCCGCTGACACCGACGCCATTGGCATGGCCAACGTCGCGCAGATCACGGCGCCGGCCGCTCGCACACGCGTGGACGACGCGATCACCCAAAACCGGGCGTGGGGAAGCGCGGAGCGGACAGCGCGTGTCATGGGATGTTCACGGGATGTTCGATGTGGCAGTCGAGTGGGTTGACGAGAGCGCCAGTACGACGTCCCGTACGATCATCGGATCGGTGGAACGAGAATGCACTTCGCGCACCCCGGATTGTGTCACGACGTCGTGCACGTTGTGCCCGCGAATGCCGCCACCAGCGAGAATCGTCAGCCGCGTATCGGCCAGACGATGCAGCTGGCGCAGTTCGTCCGCACCTTCGAGTGCCGTGGCGGCATGTCCAGCGGTGAGCACATAGTCGACACCCAAGAGCATCAAGGTGTCGAGTGCCTCGAGTGCACCGGGAGTGCGGTCGAACGCGCGGTGAAACGCCACCTTCATCGGGCGTGCCAACGCAATCAACTGCGCCAACTGGTCGCGCTGCACGGTGCCGTCGCGGTGCAACGGTCCCACCACGATGCCGTTGGCGCCCAATGCCTTGGCGGCCACGATGTCGTTGGCCATGACATCGAGGTCGTCGTCGCTGTACACAAACCCGTCGACGTGCGGCCGAATCATCACGTGCAGCGGGATCTGCAACTCGTCACGGCAACGGGCAATCAGCCCAAGCGACGGCGTGGTGCCGCCGTCGCCGGGTCCGCACAACTCCACACGGCCCGCGCCGAACGCCTGCGCTTCGCGCGCCGTGACGACGGAGTCGCAGCAGGCTTCAACGAGCACCGCCTGTCGCTCGTGCATACGCGCGGCCGATCAGTGCGCGGCGACGGTCGCCGACGCGCTCGGCGACGGTCGGAACCGCAGCAGGAACACCACAAACACCCCGAGGGCAAAGAGCGCCGCAAACTGCCACACCTGCAGCCAGTCGTGCGAGGCGGCGCTGTTGCCGTTACCGCCCGTGGCAAACTTGCTGACCACAGACCCGGACACCGACGCCCCCACGAAGTAGCCTGCGCCGTTCGTGACGAGGTTGAGGAAGCCCTGCGCCGCGGCGCGGATCTTGGGGCCTGCCACGTCGTCTGTGTAGATCTGGCCGGCCACAAAGAAGAAATCGTAGCAGACACCATGCAGCAGAATGCCGGCGTAGATGAGCCAGAGTCCGCCCGATGCATCACCGCGGCTGAAGGCGAAGTAGCGCAGCGCCCACGCGAGCATGCCGACGAGCATGATCCACTTGATGCCAAGCTTTCGGAGCGCAATGGGGAGCAGCAGCATGAAGCCGACTTCCGACGCCTGCCCGAACGACATGATGCCAGCGGCATTCTGCACGCCGATCTCATTCATGAACGGATTGGCGAAGGCATAGTAGAACTGCAGCGGGATGCAGAGGAAGAACGAGCCGAGCACGAAGATGGCGAAGCCGGGCCGCCGCAGCAGTTGCAGCGCATCAAGGCCCAGGGCATCGCGCACGCTGAACGCAGCACCGGCAGATCGCGGCGGCGTGTGTGGCAGCAGGAAGGCGAACAGTCCCAGCACGGCCGAACCCGCGGCCGAGATCTGCATCGGAATGGCGAGCTTGTCGGCCTTGAGCACGAATCCAACGAGAATGCCAGACGCCACGATCCAGCCGATCGTGCCAAACACGCGGATGACGGGAAAGTCGCGCGTGGCGTCTTTGATGTTGTGCAGCGAAATGGAGTTGGTCAGCGACAGCGTCGGCATGTAGCAGATCGCGTACGCCAGCAACAGCGGATAAAAGCGTCCCCACTCCGTCTGCTGCGACATAAAGAACATCAGAACGGCGCCGATCAGGTGCAGCACCGCCAGCAGCTTCTCACTCGCAAAAAAGCGGTCGGCGACAATGCCCATGAAAAACGGCGAAACGATCGCCGCGACCGCCATCGCGCCGTAGGCGGTTCCCACCTGCGTGTCGGTGAAATGCAGCGTCTGCGAGATGTAGGTGCCCATGGTGACAAACCAGGCACCCCAGACGAAGTACTGCAGGAACATCATGACCGACAAGCGAAACTTCGTACCCATCAGGGCGGCTCCGGATGACGCGGGCAGGGTGGGAGCGTCTCGGCAGCGGACGCAGGTCCGCTATGGTATGCGCCGGGCCAACGACATGGAAGACAGGCGGCCGCGCGAATGTGCGCGCCGTGCCGCACCGGCTCACTCGCCCGCCGGTCCGGACCGAAAGAGGCGTCGTGGGAACCCCGACAGGATTCATCGGACGCCCGACTGCCCCCGGGATGCGAATTCGCCATCCTGCCCGCTGAGGACGGCATCACGACGCCCGGACACACCGAGCGGGCGCGTTGGCGCATGCGTCGGGAAGGGGGAGGGACGTGGCCGAGCACGGGGCAGCGCAGGGGTCAGGGTCGTGGTTTCGGGCGATCCTGATCGCACTCATGTTGGCGATACTGATGAGCTTGCTGCTCATGCTGGTGCCGCACTGGATTCTCGTGCGCCTGCCGGCAGGATCGCGGACCACCCGCGTGCTGCTCGCGACGGGGTGGGTGGCGGCCGTCACCGTGTGTCTGCTCGTGTGGGGGTGGCGGAAACTGCCGCGCTCGGCGGCCCCGCATCGGTCGGTGCGACAGGGCGCGGACGAGCCGGAGCCGCACGCATGAGCCCACGCTCGCATGCCAAGCGGGGCCGGACCGAGTCGTCGACAGAGATGCTGCCGGACGCCTCCACACCGACGCCCACGCCGACAGCCACCGCGGTCACGGATCGCGTCCCCACCACGCCGGATGCGCGGTGGTTCGCCGAGACGGTGTCATGCCGCGCCGCCTGTCCCGTGGGTACGGACGCGGCAGCGTACGTGCGCGCGATCAGTGAGCGGCGATTCAGCGATGCGTACGATATCGCCCGCGCGCACAATCCGTTTCCGAGTATCTGCGGTCGTGTGTGTTCGGCTCCCTGCGAGCGCGCCTGCCGCCGCGGTGTGATCGATGCTCCGGTGGCCATTCGCGCACTCAAGCGGGCGGCGAGCAACCATGCGGGCGCCGAACGGCACGACCGCTCACGATGGCACGTGGCGCACGGGCCGGTGCCACGCGCCACCGGCCCGTCGATCGGTATCGTCGGCGCGGGACCCGCTGGGCTGGCCGCGGCGTACGCACTGCGACTGGCCGGGTGCGCGGTCACGTTATACGAAGCCGACGCCACGGCCGGTGGCATGCTGCGCGCGGGGATTCCGGCCTTCCGCTTGCCGCGCGATGTCCTGCGCGCCGAAGTGGATGCGATTCTGTCGCTGGGCATCTCCCTCGTATCGTCGTGCGAGATCGGTCGCGATCGCTCGCTCGAGGAGTTGTTGTTTCTGCATGCGTCTGTGCTGATCACGGTCGGCTGTCGACGTGGGCGGAGCGCGTCGGTGCCGGGCAGCGATCTGCCGGGTGTGATGCGCGCCGTCGATGTGCTGCGCGCGATCAACGGCGACGCCACGACGGTGGTGCGTACACCGGTCGTGGTGGTGGGCGGCGGCAGTGTCGCCTTTGACGCGGCGCGCGTGGCGCGGCGCAGCGCGCACTGGGACGACGTACACACCGCGCTCGACGCGGCGCGGCTTGCGGCACGTCGCACGACCTCCAGCGTGCAGTTGATTGCACCAGAGGCTGCGCCGCGGCTGGCGGTGCCACGCGAGGAGTTACGCGAGGCCGATGTGGAGGGCGTGCGCGTGCGCGCGGGGATGGGGATCCGCGCCATCAATGGCACCACACATGTGGAGTCGGTGACGCTGGCGCCGATCGCACGGCTGCGCGATGACGACGGTCGCTTCCGGCCGCAGTTCGCCGAGGGGCGCGATGAAGTGGTGCCCGCGTCGACGGTGATCTTTGCCATCGGACAGGAGTCGGATACCGACTTCGTCGCGCCGGATCTCGATGTGGGTCGTACCGCGTGGGGCGGTATCCCGTGCGATCGGGACGGGCGCACTCGGCACGCGCGACTGTACGCGGCCGGTGACGTCGCCACCGGTCCTCGCGATGTGATTCTCGCGGTGGCCGCCGGTCAGCGGGCAGCGCGTACCATTCTGCAGGATCTGTCGGTGCGGAGTGCGCGCACGGTGGCACCGGCGCGCCAGTCTGCCGAACCGGCGATGGAACCATCGTCGGCCGAGTCGGTTGGAACGACGCCGCGCAGCTGGCAGGTCGGTGTGCCGCATCGCGTCTGGACCGGCTACGACGTCATCGCGCGACGCGTGCTGCCCGTACTCCCACTGGCCGAGCGGCAGATGCACGAAGAAGTCGAGCGTGTGCTGCGTGATGACGATGCCGTGGCGGAGGCGACCCGCTGTCTGCACTGTGATGCGCACGTGATGCTGGACGCCGCGCGGTGTGTGGCGTGCGCCCTGTGCGTCGATGTGTGCCCCTACGGTTGTCTCGCGCTCTTGCCGCACGGCGCCGGCACGTTTGCGTTGTCACTCGATGAAACGGCGTGCATCCGCTGCGGACTCTGCATCGACCGCTGTCCGCCCGGTGCACTCTCGCTTGAACGGGTGGTGGTCCATGAGTGACACCCTCTGGTCTCGCGTGCTGCGCCGCTGGCAGGACACCGCGCTCTATCGCAGCATCGTGCGCACGCCGCCGGTCGACTCGCCGCGCGGCCGCGCACAGCGGTCGTTCGGCAACGTCTTTCTGCATCTGTACCCGGTGCGCGTACCCCGGCGACTGCTCGACTTTCGCAGCACCTTCCGACTGGGCTACATCGCGACGGTGCTGTTCGTCGTGCTGCTGGTGACGGGTACCTATCTCATGTTCTTCTATACGCCGGCCGTGAGCATGGCCTACGGCGATATGGAACGACTGCGCACGCTCGTCGGTTTCGGGCAGCTTATTCGCAACGTGCATCGCTGGAGCGGGCACCTGATGGTGCTGGTGGTGGTGCTGCACATGGCGCGCGTGTTCTGGGATGGCGCATACAAGGCACCGCGGCAATTCAATTGGGTCGTCGGCGTCGGCCTCCTGATCATCACGCTCGCCTATTCGTTCACGGGCTATCTGCTGCCGTGGGATCAACTTGCCTATTGGGCCGTCACCGTCGGCTCCGATTTGGTGCACTACATCCCCGTGATCGGCGGGTGGGCGCGCGACGTGCTGCTGGGTGGCAGTACGATCGGCCAGTCGGCGCTGCTGCGCTTCTACGTCATGCATGTCGCCGTGCTGACGGCGTTTTTTGGTGTGCTGTTCTCGGTGCACGTCTGGCGCGTGCGGAAGGACGGGTTCGCGCCCGGTACACTCAAGGACTCGCGGCGCGGCGCGTCAGCACGCGCGTCAGCAGGCGCGGACGCACGCGCGTCGGCGCCCACGATCGCGCGCGGCGCGACGCGACGTATTCGACTGCTGGGTGTGGTCGAGGCGTCGCCGGAGACGGCCCATACGCGAACGCCGGATGACGAGGTGTTTGCCTGGCCGCACTTGCTGGTGCGCCATCAGGTCGCCGCGCTGGCCACACTGGTGGTGGTGATCGCGATGGGTATCGCGTTTGACGCACCACTGCGCGATCACGCGAACGCCAATCTCACACCCGAGCCAGCCAAGGCGCCGTGGTATTTCGTGGGCATTCAGGAACTGCTGGCGCACTTCGATCCCGTGGCGGCCGGTGTGCTGGCACCGACGGCGCTGCTCGTGCTGCTGGCGGCACTGCCGTATGTGGATCGCGATGACACGTACAAGCCCGGCGACCGAAAGCTCGTCGTGTCGCTGGTGGCGCTCGCCGGCGCGACGGCGCTGGTGCTGACGGTGATCGGCGCGTTTTTCCGTGGTCCCGGCTGGGCGTTTGTGCTGCCCTGGCAGCATCTCTACTTCGAACCATGACCCGGAACGCACCATGAGCCCGACACGCCGAGAAGCGCTCGAAACCGGCTGGACCATCGGCAGCGGATTGCTGGCCGCCGCCGCGACGTGGACCACCTACGAAGCCCTCGCGCCGCTTGCCAGTGTGGAAGGTCGTGGCCGGTTGCCGCTCTCACCGCCCGACGCCTACGCTGACGGCAGTGTGACGTTCGTGCGTGAAGGACACTTGTACGTCACGCGCGTCAAAGGCGAGCTCTTTGCCCTTTCGCAGAAATGTCCGCATCTCGGCTGCCGCGTGCCGTTCTGCGACGGGAGCGCGCGCTTCGAATGCCCGTGTCACGGCTCGGTCTTCAACCTGGCCGGGGAACACATGCACGGGCCGTCGCCGCGCGGCATGGACCGCCATCCGCTGGTGATCGAGGATGGACGGGTCATGGTGGATGTGGCGACCATCATCGAAGGTCCGTCGCTCGGTCCGCGGCAGTTTGATACGCCATCGCCCGGCGCAAGCTGTCTCGACGCGCCGAAGGCCGGGTGACCATGCGCGTGTGCCATCTGCGGGTCCCGACCTGATGCAACGCCTCGTCCAGCCGCCGCCACTCGACGCGCCGGAGTTGGCGCGCTCACTCGATCGACAATACGTGATCGGCCTGGTGTGCATGCTGCTGCTGATTCTCGCCTTTCCGCTCTATCGCATCGGTGAGCCGGGGCGACGGGCGCGGGCGCGGCAGGCCATGGAACGTGAGTCCGTGATGCTGGGCCATGAGGCATACAATCGGGCGTGCGCCGCGTGTCATGGCGTTGATGGCGTGGGGGGCAGCATCGGTCCCACACTGGCGGCGAAGGAGTTTCTCGAACAGACCAGCGATCTGCAGATGGCGTGGCTGATCGCCGGCGGCATGCCGGGGACGACAATGGCCGCCTGGCATATCGATCTCGGTGGACCGCTCACCGGCCAGGAGATCGACCGCATGGTGCGTTATCTTCGTTCACTGGAGCGCACGTCTCCGTCGATTCCCGAGTGGCGCACGGGAGCGCGCGCTCCACAAGACACCGCGCCCGATCATCGGGCACGTGACGCGCGCGAATCCACCGAGCGGAGGAGACACCGTGAGCGATAGTGCACCCGGACACCACGACGATGTGCAGGCGCAGCAGATGCTGTCCTACCCACTCGGCCGACATCAGCGGCGCGACGGGTATACCGCCGACGAGCGGCAGGCGTTCATCGCGCAGTTGGCCGCGCAGCCGTCGGCGCTCGCGGCGGCGGTGAGCGGTCTACCCGACGCCGCGTACGACCGGCCGTACCGTCCTGGCGGATGGACCATCCGCCAGCTGGTGCATCACGTGGCCGACAGTCATGTGAACATGTTCATCCGCGTCAAACTGGCGCTGTCTGAGGACGAGCCCACGATCAAGCCGTACGATCAGGATGCGTGGGTGCAGCACGCCGACGTGGCCACCGTGTCACCCATGGTCTCGATTGCAATGCTGGCCGCCATGCACGAACGCGTCGTGGCGCTGTTTCGATCGTTGTCACCGGAGCAGTTTGCGCGCGGGCTCATGCATCCGGAAAACGGGCGCATGACCATCGAACAGGTGTTGGCGTTGTATGCGTGGCACGGCGATCACCATATCGCGCATATCCGGAACTTCCGCACGCGCGAACAGACCTGACGCGCCGCTGACTCGCCGCCACATCCGACCGTGCGTCGGATGTGGCGCGACGAAGGCGGCCCTTCACGGCGGCCCTTTCGGGCGGCCTTTACGGCTGTCCTTCGGTGATCTTGGCGCCGTCGCCGACGGCGGCCAATCCGCCGCTGGTGCCAATGCCGAACAACGCGTAGATGATGCGAGTGGCAGGTGTGGTGAGCGTCTGCCAGGTGCGCCCATCGTAGCGCAGGATGGTTCCGCTGTCGCCGGCCACGTACACCTCTGTTGGCCCGCGTCCCCAGATGGCGCGGAGATCACGCGTGGTCGGCACGGCTTGTGTGCTCCAGTACACACCGTCGTAGCGCAGAATGGTGCCGCCGTCACCTGCCACAAACACATCATTCGGCCCCGTCCCCCAGACCGCGCGCAGGCGTCGCGTATTCGGCACAGGCACCGACACGCCGAGCCATCGTCCGCCGTCGAATCGCAGGACCACGCCCGAGTCGCCCACGACAAAGACGTTGGACGGATCGCTGCCCCATACCGCGCGCAGAAACTGCGACGTGCCACTCGCCTGCGGTGACCACGGGCCACCGCTCGCGCGCAGAATGGTGCCGCGCTCACCGACGATGATTGACTGCGATGGCCCCCCACTCCAGATGGCGCGCAGCAGGTTGGTAGTGGGCGACACTTCGCGTTTCCAACTGTTGCCGTCGTAACGGATGATCGTGCCCGTGTCCCCGACGGCGATGATGTCGGTGGCGCCACTGCCGCTGATGCCGTAGAGGTCGTTCGCGCCGGGTACGGGTTCCGGAAGCCAGCTGTTGCCCGTGCGACGGAAGACGGCGCCGCCAAATCCCACGGCGAACATCGGGCCGTTTGGCGCACTCCACACCGACAGCAGCGCGGGGTCGGAGATCTCGGTGGCGGCCACCGCCGCGGCGCCACTGCCTTGCACGGTCACCACGGTGCCATACCAGCCGCCCAATCGGAGCGTGCCGTCACCGCGCGTGGTGATGGCACGCAGATTCTGTCCCGACCCGCTGTTCAGGATGCGCCACGTTGTGCCGTCGAAGTGCCAGAGCGCGCCGGTGTTGCCCACCGCGTAGATGTCGTTGAAGGCGCGACCACGCAGGGCAAAGAGATTGGCCGCACCCGGCGGCGTCATGGTTGTCCATGCGGCGCCATCAAAACGCAGAATGGTCCCGGCGACACCCACGGCGAACACATTCCCCGCGCTCGACCCCCACACATCGAACAAGGCGTTGTTCGCCGGCGCGGTCTGGCGGCGCCACTGTTGTCCGTCGTAGCGCAGAATCACACCGTTGTTGCCCACGACAAACACGGCGCTGCTGTTCGCGCCCCAGATGCCCCACAGGTCTTCGCTGACACCGGTGGACATGGCGGACCATCGGGTGCCATCCCACCGCAAGATCGTCCCGCGATCGCCACTGACGTACACCTCGGTCGCCGAGAGACCCCACACCTCCAACAGCGTGGCATCGGTGCCGCTCGTCACCGGCGCAAACGTATTGCCGTCTCCGCGCAGAATGAGTCCGTTGGTGCCCACGATCCAGATGTCGGTCGGCGAGGAGCCCCACACGCCCACGAGCGTTTCCGTCGTGGCAAGCGGAACGACCTCCCACGGTCCGGTGCCGCGCGCGCGCAGCAGTCCGCCATTTTGCCCGACACCGTACGTGGTGCCTTGGCCATCGTCCCAGATGCCGAGCAGTGTGACATCCGACAAGCCGGTCCGCGCGGTTCGCCATTGTTGCACCCCGGGCGCGAGGGCGGTCACGGTGACCTGCACCAGTGTCGCCAGGGCGCCCACACTGGCCGTCACCCGCGTCGTGCCCGGGGCCAGCGCCTGTACCACCCCCTGCGCATCGACCGTCGCGACCGTGGGGACATCGGAGCGCCACGTCAGCGTCGGCGTCGTGATCACGGTGCCCGCGCTGTCGCGAGCGACCACGGCAATGGCTTGCGACTGCCCCGATTGCAGATTCACCGATGCCGGCTGCGCGCCCAGGCTGGCGACGCCAGCGGGCGGCGGCGGCGGTGGCGGGGTGGGATCAACGGGATCGTCGTGACCGCACGCCGACAACAGCAAGACCGGAACAAGCCACCGCAAATAGCGCATGAATTGGAGGGTAGTGGCGCGTGGGCGTGCCGCGCAACGGGAGTCGTCGTAGCTTTCACACATGACCTTCCCATACCCTTTCAGCGGGCCGCGCGTTCACCGCGCCGTGGCATGGACGATCGCCTCCGCCATGTGTCTGCTTGCGGCGCCAACCGCCACGCACGCCCAGCGCGGCGTGCCGCGCACGTCGGTGCCATCGCCAGGTGCTGATGTCTTTCTCCTGCCGATCACCATGCCGGCGGGCGGCGACCCGCGCATTGGCGCGCCCAACAACCTCACGCGCCGCGACGGCTACGATAATCAGCCGTCCTTCGCGGCCTCGTCACGCGAGATGTTCTATACGTCGAATCGCGGCGACGGACAGACGGACATCTACCGCTACGACTTCAGCACCGGATTGGCGACGCCGGCACGGCGCACGGCGCCGGAGAGCGAATACTCCGCGTTTCCCATCGATGGCGGCAAAGCGCTGGCGGTGATTCGTGTCGAAGCCGATTCGACACAGCGACTCTGGCGCATGCCACTCGACGCGAGCGCTCCGTCGCCGCTGTTCGCCGACATCAAACCGGTGGGCTATTTCGCTCAGGCGAACGACAGCACCTGGGCGCTCTTTGTGTTGGGAACGCCCACGACGCTGCATCTCGCCACGATCGGCCGGCCCGGCAGCACGGTGATGGCGCGCGACATCGGACGCTCGTTGCATCGCATTCCCGGCACCTCGCGCGTGAGTTTCGTGCAGAAGAGCGCAGACGCGTGGTACGTGATGCAGCTCGATCCCGATACGCGCCGGATCGATACGCTGGTCAAGACATTGCCGCGTGTGGAAGATCTCGCCTGGGTCGACAGCACGACCATGCTGATGGGGCAGGGCACCAAGCTGTATGCGTGGCGACGAGGCAGCAGCGAGTGGAAGCAGGTGGCCGATCTCGCGTACGCCCAGTTGAACGGCATCACTCGGCTGGCGGTCAGTCCCAACCGACAGTGGGTGGCGGTGGTCGCTGACGCCGTTCCGCGCACCGCGCGCGCGAACGCCACGCCGGCGCGTCCCGCGTATACCGACAAGTTCGACGCCGCGACCGTGGCGAAACAGATCAGCATTCTGGCCGCCGACTCGATGGAAGGCCGCCGCACCGCATCACGCGGCGGCGAACGGGCCGCACGGTGGATCGAAAGCCAGTTCAAAGCCGCTGGCCTGCAGCCGGCCGGCGACTCCGGCGGTTTTCAGCAGCGCATTCCGCTGCAGATGATGACGCCGCCCACCACGATGCCGGGCTCGGGCGCACCAGCCCCAGCGCCTGCACAGCCGCGTCTTGGCGCAGTGGCCTCGTGGGCGCAGTGGGATTCGCTGCCTGCCGCCAATCGGCTGACGGCGACCAACGTCGTCGGTGTGCTCGCGGGCAGTGATCCGGCCCTGCGCGACGAGGTGGTCTTGGTCACGGCGCACTACGATCATATCGGCATCGGGCGCGCGGTGGACGGGGACTCGATCAACAATGGCGCCGACGATGACGCGTCCGGCGTGATCGCCGTGATCGAAATGGCCAAGGCGCTGCGCTCCGGTCCGCGCCCCAAACGGACCATCGTCTTCATGGCGATCACGGGCGAGGAAGTCGGCGGCTTCGGCACGCGCTGGTACATCGCGCATCCCGTTCGCCCGCTCGACAAGACCGTCGTCGACCTCAATGTCGAGATGATCGCCCACGCCGACTCGCTGGCCGGAGGCGCCGGCAAGGCGTGGCTGACGGGGTACGAGCGATCAACACTGGGCGATCTGTTGGCCGACAACGGCATTCCGCTCGTCGCCGATCCGCGCCCGGGCCAGAATTTCTTCAATCGCAGCGACAACGCGGCGTTTGCGCGTATCGGCATTCCGGCGCACTCGCTGTCGTCCTACAACCTGGTGACGCCGTACCACCATCCCAAGGATGAAGCATCCACGATCGACGCCGCGCACATGACACAGGTGATCGGCGCCACGGCGCGTGCATTGCGACTGCTGGCCGACGGCGTTCGACCAGAGTGGCATCCGGGCGGCAAGCCCGAAGCGCCGACACCGCGACCCGGGGCTCCGCGTTAAGCAGACGGCGTGGCGCGTCCGGATGGTGCGCGGCGTCACACGCCGTGAACGTTCTCGCGTGCGGATCGTCTACTCATCGTCGACACATCGACGACTGAGCGCGTGCATCCCTGCACGAACGACATCGCTTGAACTTGGGGAGTGACATGACACGCGGGATGCGAACGATTTCGTGGGGCGGCGGTCTGCTGGCGGCCGTGGCGCTGTCGCTGGCGGCGTGCGGTGACGGCATCACCAAGGTGGACAAGGTGCCGGTCGCCAGCGTGGACGTTTCGGCCGCCACGTCGACGATCAGCGCGCAACAGACCGTGCAGTTCACGGCCGTGGCGCGGGCCGCCGACAACACGGTCATTCCCGGTGTCGCCTTCTCGTGGAGCAGCAACGCGCCAGGGGTCGCGACGGTCAGTGCGAGCGGACTGGTGACCGGAGTGGCCCCTGGGACCGCCACGATCAGCGCCGGCGCCAACGGTAGCGCTGGTACAACACTCGGCACGTTGGTGGTGACGGTTACAACTGCCGCCGGCGTGTTGTCTCAAGTGGTGGCCGGCGTCAGTGAGCCGCAGTTGATCATCGGTCAGGGCACCCAGGCCACCGTCACTGGTCGTGATGCGGGAGGGGCCACCGTCGCGCTGGGAACGCGCACGGTCACTTGGACCAGCAGCAACAGCAGCATTGTCACAGTCACCAATAGCGGTGTGGTCGCAGCGATCGGCGTTGGTACGGTCACCTTGAGCGTCAGCGTCTCCAACGGCGCGACACCGCTGACGGCGTCCACGCAGGTGACAGCGAACGCCATTGCTGACGCGCCGACCTCCACCGATGTCGCGATGGCGCCGGCATCGTTCATCCCGTTCGAATCGGTGGTGAAAGTGGGCGGAACGGTCCGCTTCTTCTTCACGGCCATCGATCACAACGTGATCTGGAATCCCCGGCTGCCCGCGTCGCCGGCGGACATTCTCGTCACCACCAACGCAACCGTGCTGCGCACCTTCCCCACGGTGGGCGTATTCCCGTTTGAATGCACTGTGCATCCCGGGATGATCGGTCGCGTGGTGGTGTCGCCGTAACGGCGACCTCACCACGCGCATCGCGTACGCACGCCGTGCGCTCGCGGATCAGGGAATGGTGACGTTCCGCGAGAGCGGCGTGTAATCGGGGAAGATCGTCGAGATATTGGCGTTCCCCAGTCGGTTCTGCACGATCTCGGCCAGAATGTCGCGATGGTCGAGTGTGACACGCAGGTCCTGTCCGTTTTCGAGATTCTCCTGCGCGAGCCCGGGCCATCCGTTGGTCAGCACACGGCCGCCCTTGATCTTCTTGCCCATCGCAAAGGCCACATTGCCACGGCCGTGATCGGTACCCTGATCGCCGTTCTCGCGCGCGTTGCGGCCGAACTCGGAGATCACCACGACCGTCACGCCGTTGGCCGTCGTGCCCTGAATGACGTCGGCATAAAATGCCGCCAACGACTGCGACAGGTCGAGCATGCGATCGTGCATGTAGCCGCCCGGCAGTGGGCCCTGCGCCGTGTGCGTATCCCATCCACCCAGAAACGCGTGGATCGCCTCGACGCCCACATCGGACTTGATCAACGCGGCCGTCGACTTGAGCGAGCGCCCAAAGCTCGTGTTCGGATACACGGCGCCATTCTGTGTCGTGTAACCATTGAAATTGATCGTTTGCAGCAGCGCGATGGTGTTGGTGGCATCAAGCGCATTGGCTGACACGGGGTCGACCGTCTGCGCATAGTTGCTGGCCAGAAACTGCGTACGTGCCGCCGCCGTGCCGCTGTTCCCATCAATGCGGAACGAGGCAGGATTGGAAATGGGCAGCGTCTTGGGACCGCCGATGAGCGTCGTGGGGAGACCGCTCGTCAGCCCCAGCGCACGCAACGGGGCGTTCGTGCGGAGCGGTGTCACCGTCGCGAGATGTCGGCCAAGCCAGCCGGTCGCGAGATTGAGATCCTTCGGCTTGCCCACTTCGATGTAGCGCTGCGCATCGAAGTGCGAACGCGAGTTGTCGACGGATCCGGTGGCGTGTGCCACCAGCAAATGGCCGGCCGAATACGCGGGCATCAACGGCGCCATGCCCGGCGAGAAGCCAAAGAAATTGTCGAGCGCGGTGGCCTTGGGACCGGCGCCGGCGGCGTCCGGACGTGCCACCGCCAGCGTGGGACGCCCCGTGTAGTAGAACGGATCGCCGAACGGCACCACCATCGACATGCCATCGGTGCCGCCGCTCAGGAAGACCGAGACGATGATGTCGCGGCTGCTCGACGACTGGGCCAGTACGACACTGGGCAGCCAGGTCGGCAGCAGCGCGGCGATGCCGAATCCCGCACCGCGCTTGAGAAAGTCCCGGCGTGCAAGCGCGTGGTATTCCGCGCAACCGGCTTCGTGCTGTTCGTCATGCATGATGAAGCACCCTGGGCGAACGTGAGCGGCTGTCGCGCGGTGATGGTGTCAGGACCATGAGGTCAGTACCACTGGAACTGCTGGCTGCTTGCGGCCAGCGCGAGCGTTTCGCGTACGCGGGTGTCGTTGTAGGTGCCACCGCGCAGATACGTCAGCAGTGACGTCCGAAGCGACGCCGGCATCTCGTTGCCGAACATGCGCACGTTGATCTGGTTGACGACGCCGTCGGCGTTGTCCTGCGGCGTGCGAAAATTCGCCACCGAATTGACGCGGACGTTCGTGCCGGAGTTTTGCGTGGCGATGTAGTTGGCCCAGTTCCAGCGCTGCACCACGAGCCCGCTCCACCAGTTCACGCGATCCGGGAAGCCATCTGGCTGTTCCCAGTAGAACGGTGGCATGTCGAGCACATCGAGGCGCTGACGCGTCGAACGAATGTTCGTGATTTCCACCGCCATGCCGCGCAGCGAGGACGCCGCGAGATGGAACGGCCGTTTGTACTTGGCCGGTGCCGCCAACAGGTTGGCCGGCGACAGGATGACGCGGATCATCGACTTGATGTCGCCACCGGTGGCGAGATACTTCGCCGCGGTGGCATCGATGACCGCCGTCGGCGGATCGTACGCCAGCAGCCAGCGCGCCATTTTGGTGGCGATGAACTTCGCCGTGCCGGGGTGATTCACGAGATAGGTGATCGCCTGATCGCCCTCACCCCGCTGCGCCAGCGCGGCCGCCGTCGTGGAGCCTGGAATGGCCGGGATATTCAGCTCCATGAACGTCTTCGCCGTCTTGTCGTGCATGCTCGTCTGAAACACGAACACCCCGTTGGAGTTGAACGTCCAACCGGTGAGAATGCGCGAGAGCTGCGCGACGTCGTTCTGCGTGTAGAAATTGTCCACGCCCAGGGTGTGGAGCTCGAGCAGTTCGCGCGCGTAGTTCTGATTCGGCGTCGGCGTGCGGCTGCTGTTCTGGTCGAGATACAACAGCATCGCGGCGCTGTTCGCCGAGGCGCGGACCATGTCCGGGAAACGGCCCAGCGCGAACTGCCGGATCACGTCACGGTCGTCGGCGGCTTTGAGGTATCCGACTTTTTCGTACAGGATGTTGAAATGATCGGTCCAAAACTCAACCATGCGCTCTTTGAGCTGCCGCCGCGACACCGCGGCCCGCAGCAACGCCGCGTCGGCGAGCTGATTGTAGACCTCGCCGCCGTCGGCCGTGCGCAACGTGGCTGAACTCTGGGCCAGCAACGGCATCCGCGCCGCGATGAGGCCGTCGACCACGCTGTCGTCGATGGCGGGCGCATTCAAGTGGTATTCGAGATAGCCGTAGTACCCCAGCTGCCGAGCCCGCGCGACTTCCGTTGGCTCGAGGCCCATCGTGATGCGGCGAACCAAACGCAACAGCGGATCCTTGAAATCCACCGACGGATCGGGCTTCGCGCCGACCGGGGGCTTCTTGGTGATCGGCTTGCCACGCGTCAGCCCGGTCTGGGCGTCGAGCGCCGTGCCGGCCGCCACGGCGGCTACGGCGCTGGCACCAAGCGCAAAGAATCGGCGGCGGGAAGGCGCGGGCGACTCGGCGGTGTCGGTCTCAGTGTCGTGTTCGCGCACGGCGGAATCCGGAAACGGGGGCATGACACACACGGCTGGTTGGGGACATCGTCCTACGCCTGAGGCACTGGGCCGTACGCTCGGGCTTTCTCACGAATCTGTCAACAGCAGCCACTTTGTGGGTGGCCTGCGCCACGGTCCGAACTCGCAGTCTGTGACATTTCGTGTCGAATTGAGGACGCGGTCGCCTTCGTTGACCTGCCCATCGACCCGCACTTGGACGATCCGCCTCGGCGCGCGTTAACTCAACAATGGGGGACGACGCATCCCATCGCTGTGACCGATCGCACACGGCGTCGAACTGAGGGGGAGCGCCGGTCGCAACGCGCTCGTGCTAGAGCACGCTGGCGTTCAGCCCGTAGATCGCCTGCAGCAGCGCGAGCGCCACAAACCCCACCACGCCGCCGAAGCCGAGAATCATCAGCGGTTCCACCAGCGCGACGGCCCGCGTGACCGTCCGCTGCAGGAGCGCATCCGACGCCTCCGCAGCGCGCGCGGCCATCCCCGCGACGTCGCCGCTGGCCTCGCCAGCGTCAATCAGGCGCTCAGCCATGGGGGAAAGGAGCCCGGCGAGCGCGCGCGACAGCGTCGCGCCACTCATCACACGCGTCTCGGCGTCGCGCAACGCCTCCTGCAAGACACGGTTGCGGACCACCGCGCGAGCGAGCCCCATCGCTGCAGGAAGTGAGACCCCCGCGCGCAGGGCGATCGCGAGGGTGCCCGTGTACCCGGCCGCGGCCTGCGTGCGAACGAGCGCCCCGACCACGGGCAACGCCAACGCCCAGGCATCAATACGCCGGCGCGCCTCCGCATCGCGCCGCAGGCGGGGCAGCAACAGTGCCATCCCCACCAGAACGAGCAACCAGACCCACCATCCCCGCGAAAGCAATACACTCACCGCGATCAACGCGCGCGTCGACAGCGGCAGCGCGCCGCCTCCGTCGGTGATCAACGCCGCAAAACGGGGCACGACCACCAGAAGGATCACCGTGACGCCGACGATCGACGCCACCGCCAGGATGCTCGGGTAGATCAGCGCACTGCGCAGTCGCGCGCGCAGTGCGTCTCGCTGTTCGAGATGATCGGCCAGCATCGCCAGACTCGTCGCGAGGGTGCCGGTACTCTCACCGGCGGCAATCAGCGGCGGAAAGATCGGCGGAAACTGCGTCTGTGCCGCCACCGCGACACTGAGCGAGCTGCCGCCCTGCAGCGCGTCGTGCAGAGCCCGGAACCCGGCGCGCAAGGATGGACTACCGGCGTCCTGCGCGGCGTAGGCCAGCGTGCGAACAAGTGGCACGCCTGCACTCAGCAACGTCGCGATGGAGCGCACCACCACGGCCAGCTCCGTGTCCGAGTCATGGCGAACGAGTCGCTGCCAGCGTTCCCCCACCATGCGTTGCCCGTCTGACACGCTCCGGCCGTCCGCGCGACGGACCGGCGACAACTCGACCACCCACAAGGAGCGTCGGCGCAGCGCGTCGATGGCCGCCCGTTCGGAGGACGCCTCGATCTCGCCACGCACGGCCGCACCCTCCGCGTTCGCCGCCCGATATGACCAACGTGCGTTGGCACCATCGGTCACGTCCGCGTAATCGTGAGCGCCGTCGCGGAGGTCCGTCACCGGCCGTCATCCTCACTCACCACGCGCGTCAGCTCCTCGATGGTGGTGCGGCCCTCGCGCACGGCACGCCAGCCGTCGTGCTGCAGTGACGCGACGCCTCGCGCACGCACGAGCGCGCGCAGAGCGTCCAGCGAGTCGCCGCGGACAAACGCAGCGCGCACCGTGTCATCGAGCACCAACAGTTCGGTGATTGCCGCGCGGCCCCGGTAGCCGGTCTGTGCGCATGCGGAGCAGCCGGGCCCCGCACACACGCGCGTCGGCCGCTCCGACTCTGGCAACGAGGCCGCACGCACCAGCGCCTCTTCCTCGGCGGTCAACGCTCGCCACGCACCGCACAACGCACATGTCAATCGCACCAACCGTTGGGCGAGCACACCATGCAGCGTCGCGGCGAGGAGATACGGTGGCACGCCCATCTCGGTGAGGCGGGCGAGTGCGCCGGTTGCATCGGTGGTGTGCAACGTACTGAGCACCAGATGCCCGGTCAGCGCGGCCTGCACCGCGATTTCCGCGGTCTCGGCGTCTCGCATTTCGCCCACCAGAATCACATCCGGATCGTGACGCAAAATGGCCCGCAACGCGTTCGGAAACCCAAAGCCGGCTTTGACATTCACGGGCAACTGCACCACCCCATCCAGTCGATATTCGACGGGGTCCTCAACGGTCACCACCTTCACACCTGGCGTGCTGCGCGCGGCGAGTGCGGCGTAGAGCGTCGTGGTCTTGCCGGATCCTGTCGGCCCCGTGACCAGCAGCAAACCCGTGGTGCGCTCGACGAGCGCCGACCACGTCTGCTGCACGGCGGGTGTAATGCCGAGATCGGTGAGCGATCGCGTGCGCGCGCCGCCGCTGTCCAACAGGCGCAACACCAGACTCTCTCCGTGCAACGCCGGCAGCGTCGACACGCGGATGTCGATATCGCGTCCGTCGATGTTCACACGGGCCCGACCATCCTGCGGCAGTCGCCGTTCGGCGATATCCAGGCCAGCCACAACCTTGAGACGAGACAGGACGCCGGCCTGAAAGCCACGGTCGAGCTGCTGCACATCGTGCAGGACACCATCGCGGCGCATGCGGACGCGCAGACCATCAGCAAGCGATTCAAAATGCACATCGCTCGCGGCGCTGCGCACCGCTTCGGACAGCAGGGCATTAACCACCTGCACCACGGGTTCGCGGGTCGCCAGCGCGCGCAGATCATCGAGCGACTCGGTCCGGTCGCCGAGTAGCGCGCCGGCGCCATCGGACGCAGTCGTGCTCTGTCGTGGGGCGGCGACCAGTGCCGCACGAATGTCCGGCGCGGGAAACGCGCGCACCACAATCCGTGCCTGCAGCGCACGCGCCAATGCGTCACTGACACTCGTGGACAGCTCCCCGTCTGCGGCCACCACGGCGATGCCATCGTCGACGCTGAGTGGCAACACGGCATGCTCTTCCAGCCAGCGCACCGGAAACCGACGCGCCAGCACCGCCGACGCGGCGTCACGCAACACGCGGCCGTCGCGTTCATTCGGCGATCGCCGCTCTATGGCGTCGGTGCCGCCGTTCGTGTCAGACATCAGCTCCGACATCAGCGGCGAGGACCACTCGGCATCGAGTCCGCCGGTGGCTTGCGGGCAGCCGGTGTGCCGTTGAGCACACCGGGTGCGCTCTTTTCCAGTCCATCACGGATGCGCTGGCGGATGGCATCCGCATCGGCGTCCGTGCGCACCAGATAGGGCGTGACGAAGATGGCAAGCTCCGTGCGCTGCCGCGTCGTCGACTGCCGCTTGAACAAGGCGCCCAGCCACGGAATATCCTTGAGGAGCGGAATGCCCTGATCGCTCGTCTGTCGCGATTCGCCGATCAATCCGGCAATCACCACCGTCTGTCCATCGCGCAACACGGCGCGCGTGCTGGCTTCGCGGGTGGAAATCACCGGCGCACTCAGCGCAGCGGCCACGGTCTGCTGCGTCAGTGAACTGACCTCCTGCAGCAGCTGGACCGAGACGTACCCATCGTCGTTGATGGTCGGGATGATCGACAGTTTCGTCCCGACGTCCTGATATTGCACGGCGCGATCGATCGAGACGTCATTGCCCAGGCGCGTCGACGAAATGAACGGGACTTTGCTGCCCACCAGGATCGTGGCTTCGCGATTGTTTGCCGCCATGATTTCCGGCGTGGACAACACGCGCACATCGCTCGTGGACGCGATCGTGCGCAACAACGCACGCACCGCCGTGCCGTCGAGCCGGACCAGTCGCAGCAGCGCCGATGTGGTGCCCGAATCGGGCACTTCGGGATTGCCGAACTGACCCTGCACGTCACCACCGCGATTGACGGCCGCCCAATCCACGCCAAACTCGAAGCCGCGTCCGAGTGCGATCTCGGCGATGGTCACCTCGAACAACACCTGCGCGGGGCG
>Ga0075163_10003095_pt1 | contig 22416 bp, 17 predicted proteins | sample JI1023141ADNA_FD_71478 | JGI IMG/M metagenome (GOLD analysis project Ga0075163, IMG submission 71478) | Wastewater effluent complex algal communities from Wisconsin, to seasonally profile nutrient transformation and Carbon sequestration -... | ecosystem: Engineered > WWTP > Effluent > Algae... | reverse complement strand
TTCGGCGATCCCGTTGGTCGCAGAAAGTCGTGTGACGTCTGTCAGAGCACCTAAGTTGGACGAAAATGTATACACAGGTAAGACGGACGGCCATGTGCCCGTAAAGAATAGACGGAGGTTGACAAGCTGTGCCCTATCAAACGGACCCTTATACGGATTGTCCACAACGATAGCGACTGGGACATAGGTCTGCGGATTCGATGCAGATACAACATCAATTGGACTCAATAGATAGGCAGTGTTTTTGTAGGTCACTCGGAGAAGATACTTGGATACGTTTGCACTCGGTAAAATGTATGAGTACGTGATACTGTTTCGTTGAGCACTCATAAGACCATTAGATGGTGGGGAAGAGACCGTGGACCAGGACCGCCCTCCATTGAAACTGTGCTCCCATGTCAGAGGTCCGAACATAGTCAATGGAGTGGATTGGGTCCAATTCAACGTTAATCGTATGTCTTGTGAAGGATTAAAGGTGGTCGAACTGGAAGAACCGTTGATTAAAAGTTGGGTGAGCAACGGCTCTTTGGTAACAATGGCATACGTCGAGCTTCTCACACTTAATTGAAAAAAGGGTAGATCGGCTCTGACGGTATAAAACGGCTGATAAGTGTCAGGTAAAGCCGTATCTGCCAATATGATGATTTTCGACGGATCTTTTCTTAGCGAGGTGGGAATGAGAGGCAGCCAAGTCGCTTCATCATTTGACAGAACCGAATACGGTCCAAGATTGTCCAATGAGTAATAAAAACGAAACCCGGACAAATCTTCCGGTACGCTCCCTCTACAGGTGATGGATAGCACGGCAGGTTTGCCGTTGGAGTATTCGTTGGCCAGCAGATTTACTGATTCAATATAAAACACATCGGATAGAGACGAAACGCTCTGTCGTCGAACCTTGAGGGGTAAAGGAGACAGTATTGCAGCATTCTGACGAAGACCAAGTGTCGACAATTTCCAATAAAGCCCGGAAGAAAGAGGCAGCCGATCCATTCCGGGCATGATAAGAGTCAATCGCTTCTGATTCATATCCACGGTAAAATCCGATGATCCAGTCAATGACCATCTCAAACGCATGCTGTTTCGCATGTCCGGGTATGCACTCAGGTCCATGGCCCAGAGTTGGCCAGGTGCGTATCTGTAGGTCCAGTCCAAGTCGAATGAGACTGACTGGAAGGGGGAGAGAGGTGCACAATCCTCCCCGATCGGATACTTGAGTCGTAAAAAGGGTCTCACTTGAATAACCGTGTCCATAAAATCAGCGCGCCCTGCACGGCGCCGACGCAAGACCAATGATTCATCCCTGTCAAAAGGCAATTGAAATGATATTCCATTGGAAAAGACTAAAAACGATTTCAACGGCAAAAGATCGTCTGGAAACTCCGGGCGAATTAATGACCACTCACTCGGTTCTTCGTTGTGATGTGCGACTTGCAGGACGTCCCCCGGTCCAAAAGAACCGAGTCGACCTGTTGTTGAAAGGATGACTGTGTCCGACTCTGACGTTTTGTTTATAACACCGAAGTAGACCGCCAAAAAAATCGATAAACCCAAGACAATCGCCACACAAACGCCTAAAACTATCCATTTTTTCGACAACATGTCGAGTAAATATGACAATGATAGTTTATTTTTTAAGAGTCCACGACGCCAAACGTCATCTTCCGTTTCGAGCACCACGACGCCCCAGGGAGGCAAAATGTTCGCGTTCCGCCTGCTTCTCGGCCAGTTGCACGTAGACTTGTTGATGTGGCCCCATCTCCTTCCAGGCTGCTCGAAGCTCGATGAGACTCATATTCTTGTGCTTGGGATGGCTTCGACGATCTTCGCAAAACAAAGAAAATGCTTTGGAGTTGACGGGCATTCTGAAATATCAATGGAGCAGGAGTTTCGTTTGGAAAATGAAGGATTTTAAACTATTGACGTTTCACTACTGACGTTTCACTATTTACTATTGACAACTTGCGACAATAAAACATATTCAGTGAAATGCGAATCGTTCAATACGATACACATTTCCCAAAGAAAAAATACGCGGATGTGTTCGATCGAATCATTTTGCGACAGAGGAGCAATCTGTTCGTCTGACGAAAAATCCATTGAGCCCGGTCAAAGATGGCTGGTTCAGTCGGGTCGTTCGTTGCTGACCATGGAACACGTTCTGGATCGTTTGGCCAAGTATCCCGCCAATGTTATCCAGGTCCCCGTGTATGCCTTCTGGGATACCGAGGCCACCGGCCTCATGGCTCAGGACGATCACATCATTTCACTGGGATGTGTCCTCTGTCTTTACTCGGATGAGCACGGATTCGAACCCTTTGCTGAGTTTCACGAGTATGTCCAAACTTCCAGACGTATGGACCCCGTGGCGGCTGCTGTACATCACATCACACCGGCCATGCTGTCGTCCAAAGGTCATCCGTTTCCGGACGTCATCCAATCTTGGTGCGATTGGTTTCAGGGTGCGACCCAAGGCATGAACCGTCGTATTCGCACACTCATGCTCGCTCACAATGGCCATGGTTTCGACGATCTCATATTGTATTGCAACATGAAGATTCGCATGGAACAGGGATCCATGAATGGCCCTCCGGGATCAGCTCTCTCGTACGAAACGGTCATGAAGAAACTTCGAGTCGAAGTCTCTGTTGACACCATGAAGATGTTGCGATTTCTTTACAAAGATGTCAGCGAGGATCAGTGTCCAAAAAACAGCAACAAAAAGATCGAATTTGGTTTAGGCACATGTTTCACGTTTTTCTGCGAACGTCCTGAGCTGGAGGGTGCTCATGATGCGTTGGTGGACACATGGGCCCTGGTAGACGTCATGAACAGTCCTCGAGTGCGCAAGGTCGTCAAGGCTCATCACTTTTCTGCCACGTTTTGCAAGTCGAATATCACGTATTACCGTCCTTTTACCCGGATGTTGTCAGAACTCGATCGAAGCGCAGGTCTTAAAGTCAAGATGACTTCAGTCGGTGCCATTAAGGTCACCACCAAGTTACCCGACCGCCCTCTACTCAATATGCCCGAGTTCGGCTATGACGATCCCGACATGGTTCAACTTTGCTGGACATGCATGTGTTACGGAAAATTGACTCAACATCAATGTGCACTCACATGATTCAAAACAGAGTGTATTGTTGTCAGGTTGAAATAAAAAAATATCAGATGGCAAAAAGACTTTCAACTGTCGATCGAAATCCTATGAATATCATATGTTGTAAAGACGCCTATTTCTACGTGTCACATGTGTGTTCGACAAATGACGAATAGGCTGCAAAACAGCTTGACACGCGCTCACAGAATACACGACTCTCGTAATGTTAAGAGCCCCAGCGCATTTTTGAATGGACTTGACGCAGTGCAGGCAAGGCTTGGAATTAGCCAGTTCGCGTGGCTGCTGGGTCATACGGATGACGACTAAACAAAGATCATGTACGCGCTTATGTTCGACATATCGACGATGTTGTTGTATCAAATGTCGATGACATCGAAGCACATTGCATTCGGCATGCCGGGCCGGAGTGTTGACTTTCATGCAAACGAGGCGACGACCGTCGAAAATGCCCGCCACATGTGTAGCACTAGGATAGCGTAGTTGCATGCAATCGTCAAATGCACTCTCTAGTTCTTTAATCCAACGAGATGCACCCGGCATTTTGGACAGTGAGGGTCGCGCATGATGCACGCTCTTCTTCTAAAATTTACGTACAAGGAAATACAAACGCTGTTTTTGTTCTGAAAGTTGTATTCGTAACATTTTTCAAAGAGATGCAGGGGTTCAGCAGTATTGAGGAGTGGTGGCTTGCATTGACAGAGAGTTACGAGATGGAACGATGGATTGTATCGGAGCGTGAATGGGGTGAGGATACCTCGGAAGTCATGCCGGAAACAAATACGCACATTTTAACCTTGCGCATCGAGAGTCGTAGTCAGAAGAAGTTTGACCATTCTTCTAAGAAGCGTTGGAAACCGTTTAAGGAACCTCGTCGACGACCCATTTCGACCAATTCGGCCGCGAGTGACAAAAAGTCCAAGGTCAAGACGAGTCGACGTCACCGCCCTAACCGCAGATGGGACGTCGAATCTGTGGTGGATTTTGACAACGGACCGGATGATCTAGACCAAAAGGATCCGATGTATCCGGAGGAGTCATGGGACAGCTGGACTCCCTGTGACTGTCTCTACGGATATAACCGGCCTTCCTCCTTGGAAGAAGCGCTAGGCATGTTCGTCGAGTATCATGGCACAAACTGGCGCCTACTGCTGCCCGACTGCCTGGAACGATGGGTCCGTTACCGAGAGGGAAAAGTCCATCCAATGAGTGACAATGAGAATGAAGAAGAGCAACCGAAGGATCCCGAAGGGCCGTTCACGGATCCTGATATGAGCACATCGTCTGGACCTGCGTCCACCCAAGTCTGCACAATCTCCTAAATGCAATATTTCAAATGCACGAAACAATAATAAACATGGATTTGCCTGCATACGCCATTGCTTTTATTGTCGTAGCGTGTTTACTCGTCGCATTTGGTGCATACAAGTTGGTCATGTGGTACCGTCAACAAAATAATGTTGAAGCACATAGTCTATCACCAGATTCCGATAATCCGCAAGGCAATAACTCTTCACTACAAGTACAAGACTCAGACAACACAAGTGCGGAGCGCCATTCGCCCTCTCCTCCTCCACAATTGCAACGTCTCGATCCTCTAAACAACAACCCTCCTTGGACAATAAGATCACAAAATCTGACACAACAACTCGCCGATGCAATATACAACCTGCGCAGTGCTCAACATTTGCCTGGAACAGACGATGAATTACGGATGCGCGCCTATGACGACGCGACACAATATGTATCGGATACAAATGGCGATCCTGAATTCGTCTATAGTGAAATTGCGCAATCAAATCGCATGGCAAACGAAGCGTGGGCCCGACCATTCGACGACCGCGTCAAAGACGTCTTGCACTACAAGCACCCGAATGGCAACGAAGTTTCTAAACATGAGCTGGACGATGCAAGGAGACATGTATTGGAAAATCTTACCCCAAGACTCCCAAAAACCCGGCATTCACTTTAACGACTATTTTTGTCCGTCTTTGAATCACTTGTCTGTCTCCGAGCCTGGCGAACCTTGCGCGGTTCCACTGGAGTATCGCTGTCAAAACCTGCCGCTTTGTTCACCACCTCGTCCTCCACCTTAAACCGTGGATGTACTTCAAGTGTTATTTGTCGAAGGTACTTTTGCATAGCATCGTATTGGCCATCGACTCGTTGTCGGAGTTGAGTCAAATGCCCTTTGGTCAGCTTAAGGGCTTTCTCCGCCGCCTCGGCGCTCGGGTAGGATTGCACCACTGTATCCAGATACAATTTGGCTTTAGTAATGTTTTCGTTGGCATAAAAATCATCCTCTTGTGTGGTTGACTGAATGGCGAGGCGAGCTGCATCCTGTATTGTCCGTTGATGGGACGTACGGGTCTCTCGACATTGATGGTTGTTGTCAAACACCTGAAAGCTTAGGAATAAAATGGCCATGGCCATCACCACAAAAAGAACAGCCGTGACCCCTGAGACAATGGCAACCATCCTTGTTCCTTTCACCTTGTCACCTTTTATTACTTACGAATATATCTCTCACTCTCGTCGCGTACATTCCGTCGACTTGTAAGTGCGATCTTGACTCAATGTGCCATCTCCCCAGTCCGACACATAAAAAACCCGTCCATCATAATGCGATACTCTTCACCGTCAAATACAACCTGTGGAGGAATGTGTAAGTACGTGGAACGCGGATGAACTGGCCAGGACCCGTAATCTGTTTCTCTAACGATACGATTCATCCATATCAATCGTTTGTCCATGTCCACTTGAATCGGTACATATAACCAACCGTTCACGGGATGCCGATAGACGAATCCATATTCTATGATTCGACAAAAGGAAGGTAAGTTGTCAGGCACATGGCGGAGCCAAAAATCGTACTCACCCGAAGTAACCACCCAGCGTGGCAGCAAAGGTTTATGGTCAGGTTTTTCCCGACACAATGCACTTGAACGGTCGGGCGCCCCACTGGAAGTAAGCTTGACGGCCGACAAGTATTGGTCCACAATCTGTTTTCGATGCAGAAATTGTTGAGTCTGCTGACCAAGAAATGTCGTTTTAATGCCTGTAACTGTCCATTCATGTGCAAAACCTTTCCAATTCGAAATTAATGCCAGTTGCCACACCGAGGCTTGGTCAATCCGGTTCACTGTCGCTCGAATGTCTTCTTTTGTGTAGTGAAAGGATGACCACATGTGAGGATCAAGCATGGCAGGTTGCACTAAGGAAGCTTGCACCGTCACCCGACCATCGCCCACTTTATACTCTTCTGAATGTTCAAGAACAGAAGAGCTCATCTAGTTTTATTGTTGAGACGTATAAAACGGACAACCATTTTTCAAACACACAATGGGATGTATGTGATCTATACAATCGATCATTTTTTCAGAACAGCGGCGGAACAACAAGGTCCGGCTGTACTAAAACATTCCGATATAACGGTGCATGAATGGGTATGCCCCGAGTCGTTCAATATCGTCAGACGAAATAAGTCTTATGGTAACGTGACTTACAAAGAAGGTCCGGAAGCCCTCTTGACCATTGGCGACCGATGTTATTCTATTCGCATCGGGGCATCTGATCCAGAAGCCATACCGTGGACAACCCAGCAATGGTTGTTCCTCTTGCGACATCTTCGACGATTCCATGTGACCGATGAAGTAGTCCGAGGGACAGTCTTTTGGCCCTCTCGACTGATCCCATGGCCAGAATCGTTCCCACCGTTATCCCCAGACTCTGTTGTACGGTTGTCATTGCACCTTGGAGGTCCCCGTTCCATTCTTTTACCAACATCAGCTCCACCCGTGGAGAAAAAGGAGCCAGCTGCTGGACCACGAATTACGGCCAAACCGGTGCCGCTGGTTCCTCCACCACCAGTGGAGCCTATTTACAACGGACAGCCGTACATTCGATTCGATGCAGGACCTAATTCAGTGATTGTATACATGGAAGGATCCATAATGTTTGCACGATGCTTAACAGATCTCTGAAAGTGACGCTTTGCGGTTTATAAAGTGGACGGTTGTGCTTCTGTGTACGCCTCAGACTTTTTCGAAGATTTAGATTGGTCTTGTTTGTGTCGCACCACATTAAATATAATGGCTCCAATTATCAATGCGCCTAAGACAGAGCAAACGATAATGACCACAGTCGTGGTGGACATGGACGAATCTGAGTCAGACTCAGGTGTAGTCGGCGTCGTACCTGCACTTGTGCCAATCGTCGGTCCAGACGTTGCTCCCGATTCGCTGTAACTGGCGCTGCTCGACGTTTTTAGTTGAAGAGCCGTGTTGCTGCCACTCAACAGGAAGTTACGCATGATCGACGCTTGACTGGCTGAAAACATTAAGCTGACTTCGTCGTCACCATAGTCCATGATATTACATCCCATATCATTCGTCTTATTGTCGATGTTTAGGCAGGACTCACCGGAAGTCACGCCTCTTCGGTCTCGATCGCGATTGTCGTTCCTCAGATCCCATTTGCCTTCTCCGTTCTGATACAACTCTGTGTCATAACTCGGATTCACCGCTTCAGGAACATCCGGGTATGGCTTGACTCCATCGCACACCGTGTCGTAAAACGTATGATTGAGATCCAATGAATGTCCCACTTCGTGTACCAAGGTTTTTCCCGTATTGAAGCCTGTTAAAGTGCCAGGCACATTGGGTCCACCCACTGTCGTATAGAGCACATACACGATATTGGAAGCCAACTCTGCCTGTCCAAGAATAGAACCGCCAGATGTTGTGGAAATGTAGATGTTCAAAACACCATTGACACGTCCACCTCGAATGGCCGCGTCCACCACCGGCTCGTTACCGTCCAGCGCGGAAGTAATGGGCTTGTATTCGCAAGTCACTTGACTTGCATCCAGCGGAAGGAATTGAATGCGGGGATTGCCTATCACTGGTTGCCACGGATTCAATGTGGTATTAGGGACCTTACTCAACTCTGAGCTGTTCTGACCGGAATAAACCGAGTTGAGCACGCGATGGTTCTCCTGAATCCTGGTCAAGGACACTCGTTGCCCTTCATTTTGATATAGACACACGTACCTCACATCCACGTACAGGGTTTGCGTGGAATTCGCCAGCTGGGCTTCGGCCTTGTTCTGGGCATTCCGGTTTATACGGGCAAGAATGTCACTCTTAGAAACCGTATGAGTCGAACAAAATTTCTTGAACGACGTCTGGTGTTTGTGTGGATGTGAATGACTTTTGGATGACATGTCAAGAATGTCGTATTTATTTTGTCGGCATAGATGTAAAAATGTGACATGAACAGACATTTAGGGGAGCCGTTAAAAGCCTAATTATCATTTGCAAAATAAATACAAACGGTATACACCGTAGACCAGCAGACATACATAGAACAAGCAATAGAACACCAGCCCTATATACCATCCTACGACTTTCTTCAACGGTTCAAAAGCAATAATAGCTTTCGAGAACGAACCATCGGTATGTTCCACATAACACGAAATGGAAACAGACGGACTGATGCCGGACACCGTGTTGATGAAGGTGTTTACGTCGGTGTCTGTCTTGCCGGCCAACTCTGGTTGGATAGCAGGATACACGAAGCTAAGCACTCGTGTGGTGTTTCGCGGGCCCAGTGTCTCCACCCACACTTCTCCCTTATGATAAGCGCCAGCCGAGTACACATGCTTGGACAAAACAGTGCCTGAACAAGTGGATGACGTGAAAGTCTTGAAGTGCTGATCCGATTGGACCATGACGATAGACATGGGAAGCAAAATGAATCCCAGAATCAGTAACGTAGATAACGTGACTTTCAGTTCAAAGTCGTTCATCGTTCGAGAAAAATAAGTTTGAAAAATGAATGATATTTTTTATAACATGCGCATTCGAACAATAAAATCAATCGTTCAGACAAGCAAAAGTTTTCCCAGAACAAACATGACGAACAAAAAACTCATGGTCAATAGCGGAACGGCCAGGAGTGTACGCGGACGTGACTGATCAGGTGAGTCTTGTGGCCAAAAATAGAGTGACGTCCAGTATATCGCAAACGCCATCGATGTCCATAAAATCGCAGCGTGTAACTTGAAAAGCTCGTTCATGCGTTCAAAGTCTTTGACAAATGCCGGACGCGCGTACAAATAAACAGACGGTATGGACAACTTGACAGAACTGACCATTGAAGACGTCATTGAAATGAAAGACGATATGACCTTTGAACGTCTCCAGAAATTGCCGGTCGACCTTATCGAAATGATGCGACGTGAGTTGATGATTGAGCTTCGAGCACTCGAAAAGTCCGGAATGTATCAAGAACGTCAAGGAGCCATACGCTCATCCATCGACCTGTGCTCCATGTTTATGACTGTGGAGAAAGGCGACATTGTGTCATACAGTGTATCCACTATCTCCGATCTCTCTGTCATATCCGATATGTGGCACAATACGATCAAACCGTCTTTAGTCAAGAACAAAACCAAAAACAGCAAAGCTAAAAGCAGAATTCCGGTTCTCAAATCATCGTTCTGGTCGAAACCGATCGTAGCTGAACCTGAACAGTCAGACGCAATGGTCCAAGACGACCAAGCATTCAAGAAAACGTTTAACCAAAAAGGTGGAACAAACGGTGTCGTTCGACTAAAAAGGTGAAGAAGAGTAGAAGTAAGATTCTAGTTTGACACTTCTTTGTCGCTCGATGCTGATGCCCACTTCAGTAAAGCTTCATCCAAAACACGCTTGGTTTCGGGATGCCGATGTTCGTGGTACTTTTTAACAGGTCCTAATGTCGGGTCGGCACCAGATTCAAGGAGAAGACAGACAATCTCATGCATACTTACCCCGGAAGATCATACACTTTTTTAACTTGTTGTAGTCTGTCAGTTTGTTGAATCGAACAGAATATGTGCCCACGTGTATGGTCAGAGTACGATCCGAACAGTGTACATGAACCAACGGCTTTCCGTGTTTGTCGTACACATGCCATTCACGGTACCGGTAGCTATAGCGTTTGTCTTGAGACGGGACGTGGAAATAAATATACCCCTGCTGATACATGATGTAACATTTGTTACGTTCGCCCGGTGTCCATGGCAGAACAGACGACTTGATTTCTAACTGTGCATATTTGTGAGTCAACATATTGTCGATTTATTTCTTTCGTCGCTGCTCGGGTCCATTTTCCAAACGGAACCCCAGTTTCTTCTAAAACAGTCCATGTTCAAATCTACCACATTCCAAGTTCTGGCCCTCATGGCCATTACCATTCCCATGATGGCCAACGATTTTTATGCACTCTATCAAGAAACGCCGGTGACAAAAGTGTCGAGCATCACGGGCGTGTACAACACCACTTGTTCCCATGTGAATACATCCGATTACGGAGTGGTTTTTTTGCAAATGGCTCGCATAGATCGAGCTCGCTCCAAATATTTGGACAATCGCCGAGTCAAAGTGAGTGGTCAACTGGCTGTTGGGGCTGACATGTACCATGTACTATGTCCGGAGATCCACTACTGGCATTCGTTTGAAACTACTATGTTACTCGGCAACAATGGGGAAGATTTTTTCTCGATCGACCATCCCTGGACGGGTCGATTCATTACCCTTGCAATTATATCGCTTCTACTGTCATACTCAACGTTCTCCAATGAGGTTGTTTTTGGATGGATGGTGTTTATGCTGGCGTATCAAACATGCATTCGACTTGCCTGACATGATATAGGTGAACAAATTTCGCCAAGTTTTATTTATCCAGACATCCACATATAAATAAAAATCCTTTCGTGTGATTCGTATACCGACAAATGAGTGTGACTATTGATCGACGCTCTCTTGGAACCGCGGGATCTGTGAACGGCTCTTCGGAATCCGTGAATGGTGCTGCTTCGCAGCTGCGAGAGCATCCTTCGGGATCTGTGCGACCCAGTCAGTCCGCAATGCCTCCAGGGCAACGAACTGGATCTATGTCCTCAGGGCTCAAACCACCTAATAACGTCCAGGACCAGGGGACGGCCCCACTTCCCGTTCCGGGCAGTAAACAAATCTCTCAGAATGGGCAACCTGGTCAAAACCGAATGACGCGAGACACAGTTTCACAGCCAGCACAAACAAATGTGATGCCACCGCCTGCTGCGCCAAGTCCTCAGCAACCTGTTCAACCACAACCAGTCTCGGTATTACCCGAACGTCCCTATGAAATTCAGTGTGGCGGGTTTGTCCAGAATGGAGCACGCTGCCAAAAAGTCGGCAACCTCGTTCAAGCCAATGGATATTGCATGCAACATCAGTTCGTTGCCATTCGATCCATCCGAGATGCCCTGGCCGGCTTGAAAACACTGGTGGGTCAACTCACTCTCAATCAGGCGCTCGATCTCGGCAACGCCATTGCACAATATGAGAACCAGCTCGACGATATGAAACAGACGTGTCTAAAAGACATCGAATGCCGAGCAGGCTTTATGAATATGACCGAGACGATCGCGAAGATGGACTTCCCGGATCGCACGATACCTGATCGAATCCAGATCTATCTCGAACGCATACAAAGATACATGTTGCAGAACCAGAAGATGGACGAACGTGTGACCGTCGAGCGAGTGTCCCATCACTTACTCAATCGAGCCCAGCAAGAATACTCCAGGGTCGAACAAGAGTTCATGGAGAAATCAGCTCAATTTGAGCAGCATAAACGTGAACTGACCCAACAATCGAAATCTGCCCAAGAACGACTGGACGACATTACAAAAGCTCGAGCAAAAGCCGAAGCCGAACTGCAGTACCTACAGTCTAAATGGGACAGTTTGCAATCTACACACGCTGTACAGACCGGAACCTTACGGGAAGCTCTGACCAAAGCCCAGGAGGAGAGAGACACCATGAAGTCTATGTACGAAACAATGCTGGAGCGCGAACGTAAACTCGGTCAGCAAGTCAAGCAGTACGAGACAGAAACCCAGGGCCTGAATCAGAGAATTGTCCAACTCGATGAGGCGTGGAAGAATAAGATGTTGGAGATGCGTGATCAATTTGCCAAAGAAGCCAAGGCAGGCGTTCTGACCAGCGCGCGTGAACAAGAGCTAACGGAACAGGTCAACACCTTGACCGAGCAACTGAAGAGAGCCGCCGACGATTATGCTCAACTAGAACAAGACAACCAACGTCTCTCTTCCGGTAGTTCAGCCGACCCGTCCATGGACATATTGAATCGACTAAAAATGGCTAATGAAACATTGAAAGGCCGAGAAAATGAAGTGGCCAGGCAAACTGCGGAAATCGGAAAGCTACGAGAATTTATGGTCAATGCGGAAATCAAATGCGCCACGATGAGGGAAGAGGACCGTGTCCAATATCAAACACAAATTGCCGAGCTGCAACAAAGAGTCGATACACTGGAAAACGAACGTGCCAACAAGCAACGCCAAATTGCCGAACTTTCTCGATCGGCCGCTGACCTCAGTCGTACCATGCTTATCCAGAAAGGCGAAGCCTCCCAGCGCGTCAATCGTCTGCAAAGTGAGCTCCAGTTGGCACGTGAAAATTTGGAACATGAACGCTCTCAGTTCAAGACTCAGCGAGACATGGTTCAACGAGAAGTCGATCAACAGCGGGCACAAATGCAACTCAAGTATAGAGAGGCCGTAAATCAACTGAACGAGCGGTATGAACGCCAAAAACGAGCATTGAAAACGGAGGAGGAATCTCTTCGACTCAAGACGCAGGAAAAGGAACAGACGTACGCCTCATTGAGAGCAGACATGGACCGTGCTCAAAAAGAGATGGCCAGACGTCAACAGGATCTCCAAGAGAAGGAGTCGCGTTATATCAATGCCATGAACAAAGCTGAACAAGATGTAGCTCGCGCTAAGAATACTCTGGCCGAGTCTCAAGCCCAGGTGGCACGTTTCCACGCCATTGAACAAGATTACATTACACAGATCAGTCTCTTGCAGCAAAAAACTGAAATCCTTCGAGAAGAGAATCGACGGGAAGTGGACGGTTTACAAGAACAGGTCAAGAATTTAATGCAGGCTCGACAAATGTTGAGTATAAATCTGGAGAAATGCAGCGCCGGGAAAGAAGAGCTTCTTCGACGTATCAATGATCTCTCAGCCTCCTTCAACAAAATCCGCTCTGAACGTGAGCTGATGAAAAAGAAGATGGAAACCATGAGAATCGAATTTGAAGCTGTGTCAAATCGCATGAGAGCGGAAAATCAAAAGATCAAAAATGACGCCATGCAGTGCGCGTCCAAACTCCAACTGTGTTCCCAAGTACACAACCATGTGGTAGATATTCAAAAGGAACTGGAAGGTTCGCGGAGTAAAGTCAATCAGACTCTAGCTGCTGCCCATTCCATGGAGGATGCGCTCAAGATGGCTCAGCGTCAAAAGGAACAGAGCGCCACTGAATTGACCAGACTACAGGATTTGGTTCGTCAAGTGGAACAAGAGAAGAGGCTCATGAAAGTGGAAATGGACGCCATGCGGGCAGATACAAAGGACTTAAGACACATGAACAATAGGCTGACGGAAGATATGAATAGACTGGCCGAGGAATACAAACAAAGCATGGATAACCAGGAAGCGGAGCGAATTCGTGAGCGCCGGCGCATCCAAGCCGAAGAGCGCAATCACCTGAACAAAATAAAAGAGATGGAAGTTCGAAGCCGGGAGGACACTGCTCGACTGCAAGCCATGGCCAAACAAAAAGCCAGCGTGCAAAACATCTTGGCGGATTCACAAATTGATCATGCACGACAGGTGAGTGGATTGATTGACGCTGAACAAATGCTCACCCAGTTTTTGACGGATGAACGAGTCAAGTCCATTCAACCGACCGGACGATCGAATTTATTGAGAAAGTAATTTTTTCATAGTAAATTGAATAATTATAGTTCAAACGGTCTGGTATGTTTTGGGACGATGAATAGGGCTCCAAACTTGTGTGATCGATGTCATCGCCCGCTCCGTTCTTCTATGTTCGAGCGCGACATGTGTACAGACTGCTTCGATGCCGTGGAGTTTCCGATAAATGAAGAAATAACGTCTGCGTTCGTACCATGGACTGCCAAGCTTCTTCGTTGGAAAGTTCGGATGCATGTGGCGCGCATCAAAGATGAACTGTGTCGTGTCAGAAACCGGCGTGAGCAGACACTGGCTGCTATCCGAGTGAGCAAGATGGCTGTACAGACGGCTCGACGCAGGATGGATGAGAGCGCTGCTGAAATAGCCCATATGCGGAAAATGAAACACCACATCGAAGAAGAGAAACGTCTCACACAGGCTGAACTTGATTCTGTTCATTTGGAGTTGAAAGACATGGATCAAGCTGAAACGAAAGATCGGCTCATGAATCTAATTCTTAAAGCATGCAAAAACGGATGACCCCCCGGTCTAATAACGTAAAAGAGTCCATTCATTTAGCGCATACCGCTTTTTCACAGGGCGATGGACTGAACAGATGAAATGAATGTCTTTATTAAAACGTACAGTTAAAGCTCTTGACATCCTTCGACGGCGACTGGAACCACTGCCCAAGAATTCTTCCTCGTGAAACGGACGGTGTCTCTGTCACTGTGTTTCTCGTCGCGCTGACATAAAAGCATTGAAACGTGGTAATCAATGCTGGAATCATATTCAGACGTCAATGAATCTATCAACTTGTATGCCAACTTCCAAATAATGATAGTTGCTGCTATTTGACCCGGCATTATTTCGACGTCCACCTTGTACACCGCGTCAACAGTGCGCTTTCTCCAACTCGTGTGGTAGTTGTCGGTTTCCATCAGCTGACAATCTCTACTGTCCAATTCGATCTCTTTTGTACTGACGTGAAAACTAATGGTTGGACGCCGTCGATGATCTTCATTTAGATTAGATGCACTTGATTCTACGTTCGATGCGGCTCACGACATTTTAGAACCACCTGAATCCAATCGGCTAGACAGCAGTTTGAAAAGTGGTCCAAAACTCAAACATGTCGTTGATCATTCTTGACGAGGAGCCTGTGATCAACCTTGACTCCAAGGCCATCGGGTTCAAGTGTATGATGTGGAACGATAAGACGGAAGTTTTCTGGCTCCTTGAAGAACCTGCATTCAATATCTATAAAAATAATACGTGTTACTGGAAAGGTTTAATTCGAGGCTCTGTTCATGTGGTCCAACCGAAAGCCAAAAACCTGACCGAGTTGAATAAACGCATATTCAAACATTTCGCAAAGTAAGATAAACGCACTCCGCGCAACCAACACATATCGTAATCAACTGTAATAAACACACCATGGCAACGGAGGAGTCAAAGATTGAAGAACTCCGTGTGGAGGACATCACATGGCCCGCTCGAATACTTGTGTTAGGAGCTGACCCGCGCTCACTTGTTCACATTGTTGTTCGTTTGGGATCAACCTGTAAAATGCAAGGCGTCCTCATGCGACCCATCCGTCGCAGCCATAGTAGACTGGACAAATGCTTTGCAAGACTATTTGTACATGATACGTACAAACCTGATCTCATAGAAAAGATGATCTCTTTAATTGAAAAGCAGGCTCCTCCAGTGCCATGGCTAGTCGTGACAGACAATTGTTTCATAACAGAGTCTCAGTCGATTGACAGACATGCCAGATTGCTGAAACTCGGTCATCAAAACGGAATATCTTTTATACATTCAATATCTCTGGACGATTGCCCGCCCGAACAATTTCAATCGACATGCGAACTCTTCGACCACATCATTGTGACCGGAACCAACGATGCCGATTGGCGAAAGATGCTGTTTGACGGCTGCCTCAAACACACAATTGAGACGGATAAACACTTTCAATTGATCATGGATCTTGCTGCTGAAAAGAACCTTTTAATCGTCCATGACCGACAGTCAGGTCGTGCATTCTTTATTCACGACGACGATCCAAATTTGGACAAGATGACCAGAGGCCGACTATTGGATCCTTTAAATTACCAAAGACATTATTATGTATAACATCATACAATCGTGACCAAATTGGATGGAACTGTAATTTTGGTCATCTGGCCGCTGCTTGGAGTGAACGTGATCTCCGCGTCGCCGTTCACAGTTCGGATGCAACGACCATCCAGAGTTTCGCCCGTGCGTAGACTGACGGATACTTTGGACACTCGTGGTCCAATAGACGGCTCGTCACCCTCTGCATGAATTTTCTCGGAAACATACGGAACAACCAGGTACCAGCCCGATTTATTCTCGTCCAAGTTTTCATACAGAGAGATCGTGCCACGAGCGTTCACATAGGCCACCCGAAGATCGACCCTTTGAGCAGAAGAATCGCCGACGATGATGGTGGGATGTGCCATCCTAAAACTGTTTGGAGAATGAGTGATTGCTTGCTGAATTGAAATACAAAATTTTTATTCATACTATTCTTACGGCTCTACCACCGGAAAATCCGTAATGTTGATGCTGTCCACAATATTTTGCAAAGTAGGTACCACGGTTGACCAGTCATTAGCCGTCTTGAGTCGAACTCGACGAATCACCCATTGGGGAAAGGGAGAGGTTGTCCACTGACACTCAACGATATCTCCCGGTCGAACCTGGATGTCCGGTAAACATGTGGCTAGGGAGAAACATTGCGACCCTGCACCCGGCAATTCGACCCAGAGAGAATGAGTGCCATGAGTAAATACGCGGAACGAATGACAAACCGGCTCTCTGAACAGATGATCCGCCCGTTCAAAAACGGTCGCACGGGTAGACACCTCAGCCGCCAAGGTCGCTAGTGAGCCGGTCGGTTCTGGTCCATCATACGACTGGGCAACAAAATCAATCGTAATGTGCTCGGCCGGCTTCCACTTCATAAACGTATCTCGCTCCATGCGGAACGGAGTGGCGGCCAACGTAACATTGGTAAACACAAAACCATCCTTGTCCCATGGGAACGCTTCCAAGGGAAAAGTATGTAATCCAGACATGTCGAATATCGGCTTGACCAACATGTACCAGGCAGACGACGTGTTCGACAGAGACCCCTTCACCGGTCGAGCGCACGTCGACAGCTCTGGCCGTCGAGCAGGGTAAGCTGAGGGCAAACCCTTCATCAGATACTCCATTCCAGCATACAATGCCATCCGACCGAGGTCAGACCCATCGGTCAGGGAATGAACCACTTCACGAGCCAATTCCAGACGATGGTCATAGCGCAGAATGTTACACCGATTGCCGCAGATAGAGTAACAGTCAAAGACCAGGAACAGGGGGCGATTCAAATGCGGACACATGATCAGCTCACCATCAATCACCGTGCCGTTAAAAACAGACTCCGGCCACGATTCAATGGCCACCGGTAGAAGGGTATGAAAGGAACTTCGATCCGCTAGCACCGCCAGTCGTTTATTGTCGTATGTTTGTGTAGTCAGAATCAACGTCATTCGAAGGCCATCCGCTTTAGGAGAAAAGACGTAAGGGCAGAATGACCGCCTCTTGGCACGAACCAGACCGTCCAGACGACAAAGTGGAAATACTTGTATATTGTACCCGGTACCAGCGCGAATGGGACGATGAGCCAAGACAGACGCTGGCACAGTGTTACAATTGTCTTTCGCACTGCGCACGGCTACATCCACCGCCTGTTTCATAAACGATTCGAAGGACATGCGCAGTAAAGGTGGCAGACGACGACCCGTCTGGTTCACCTTCATGCTCTCAATTCCTCGAGCACCGGTCATCGCACGCATAAATAGTTCCAAGTGACGACTGTCCACCATGGAACCCATGACCTGCTGAAATTCAATCAACAGAGCTTGTCGCGCGGCCAGTATGCCAAACACAGATTGCATCTCCGACACATCCGTCGACGTACTCAATGTTACATCCACGTTAGGCAAACAAAGGATCCGTCCCAAGGAGGTGCCTTGTGTCATAACACGATGTCGTTGCTCCTTACGTTGACTACTGCGAGAGAATGTCACCTCGTCGGTGATGAACGTTTCGATCTCTGGTAAACCGTTGATGAGCACGTTGGAATACAGATTTTGTGCCACACAACCAGCTCTGACTTGTCGAGACGACGACGTCCCTACTGAACGATCAAAGTATTGCCAGAAATCCGACGCGTACGGAATGTAGAGACGGAGGACCCAGGATTCACTGGACATTTGGTCCGGCATGTCGAACATGGAGTACGTCAATGACGTCTGTTTTACCAGCCGGTGCACAATTTCGTGGAGTCCGATCACGCGATGAATCATCTTTTCTCGATGTAAAGAAAATGATATCACACATTCGGTCGACCCAGTAAAAGTAACCGGAAACCCGCGGCATACGTCCGATAAGTAACAGCGCGTGATAGACATGCCCAGGACATAGGCGTCTCGAGCCGTGCATCCGGGCATGAGGATGATAGACATGGTCGAATGCGTGTGGCTGTTCTGAATCAACTGAAACATCCGTTTGGTACCGGAAACACTGGTCAGCTGTTTACCCGATGCATGAGTGGCCTTGAGAGAGTTCTGGGTATACGGCTCTCCCACATTTTGGGCAGCATACGGACCGACGCCTTCACCTGGGGCCACAACCACTCGCGCGCACCGACGCACACACTCTTTACCCAGCCAAATCAAATGAGCCCAGGTAAACCGGTGTACTCGAATGAGATTGTAGGCCGAAAACCAATCAAAGAAAAGTGCTTTGAGCGGTAAATGAGTGTCCAGCACCAACTTTTCACTGACTAGGTAGGCCCACAACTCTTTGCTGAATTGCACTGCATGAAGTGGTAAAACATTAGAGCACGAGGTTGAACCCACCTCCGAGACACATCGTCGGAAAATAACAGGCATCTGGAACGGACTCTTGATCAAAGACAGATTGTCAGAGTTCAGATGCGTACACCAAAACGTCCGGATCTGGCGCTGAAGAGACAAGAGATTCAACAACTCGTCCTGCATGACCTTTCGATTCGACATGTTGTGTTCCTGGCTCACGTATACCCATTCGTCACCCACGTCCACGGTCAAGTATGGTCGCCAGTCCAAGGCGCTCGGAGGAGAAAGGAGGTTCTCTTCAGCAACAATGGCCCATTGTTTAGGAATCAGTGTTTCATGCGTGACGCGATCCATGTCCCAGGGGCATATAGCATAACGGGATACAATCTCCGTCTCGTCGATATGAACCAGACGAACTCGGTCGTGACCCATCCACTGAGGATCATATCCGTCACCTCCATACACGTTCCATATCACGTTATCACCCATCTTAACCTCTCGGTACATATTGGTCTGAATGGACATGCATGCGTAAGACATGATACGGAACACATATCCTGATCCAGCGGTACCGCTGTTTTTCTGATGGACACTCTCTGTGGTAGGAGGACTGAATGCCATCACCGCCGACGGACTTAATCCGCGACTGAGTCCTTCCACAATGAGACCAAATGCTTCCAGGTTTCGTTTGCCGGGTATAAAATAAGGAGCCGCGGCAGGGTACCGCCCCTTTTGGGTGTACACTTGACCCATATGACAAAGCATCTGGGCTAGGGATGGCCAGGACGACTTGGCACCAGACTCTACTGCCACCACCATGGCGCTGGTTCGCCCAAACATGTCGTTTAGAGTCGTCAAGTACTTTTTGGTATACTGAATGTACTGCTCCTGTATACCATTCACCAGATCGGATATCGACCGCTCGACTGCCACATTGTCACCTGGGACATACGCCCCCAGTCCGTCCGTATAGGCGTTGGCTTTGTCTGCCAACGCTTGAATGCTCGCGCGCTTGTTCACACATTCGGTGAGTGGGTGATTTGTTAGATGCTTGACTGATTCCTCCAACTGAGGATCTTCCGCAACGTCGTAGTAGCCGGCTGTGACCACTTCATGATGGTCGAGATAATACTGGGCCATCAAGTACCCCACGTGAATAAAATCCAGGGCATCCAATCGGGAAGGTCCGTCACGTACAATCGCTTGGAGTATACCATTGGAACCGTTGAGAGCCGAGTCGGTCAATTGACCCTGTAGTAACTCGCCATCTACTATAAGAAGGGAATTCGTGGAGATCGAGCGGTCTCCGATATGCACGTACGATGGAATAAACAAAGACACCAACTGTTTGCCCGTCCACATTGGAATCGGCTTGAGAATGGCAGGTGGAGGGAGTGTCCATTGAGTGTCCGAGACCGCCGCGACCAAGCTCATGGCATCTTCCCGATTGAAAAACACGCCCGTGGCGGTCATTAAATAGAGTCCCATGACACTGTTTTGGATAAATTTTATAAGAATCTTTCCGTCCTTCATAAGATGTTGGGTGGCAGGGGCAAGACATGCCAATTCACCCTGGGCCAGGTAGCCGACGAACAGGAACAAGTTAAACTCGTCGCCATCAAAATCGCCGGCCAAGGGAGGGAGCAAGGATTGGTGTATGTCGATCGTGTGATTGTGAGTCAAGCGAACTTGAAAAGCGATCATCGAGTGCCGGTGAATGGTGGGTTGACGATTGCCCAGCACCCAGTCTCCGCTCTGAAGATGTCGAAACACAAATTCCACCTTGTCCATATCGATGGTGCGGCGGTTTTCGTAGTACGATAGGTCAACTTCGGTTCCGTCCTTGGTCAGAATAAAGTTGGCCCCAGGATGAGTAAATGGTCCGTTGAGAATCCACTCTTGCGCCTTTTTAACGTTGTCACAGGTTACTCGCACTTTGACTGTCAGCCGCATGGCCACACCATAGGGAACACCCAGACGTGTCGGGTGCTGGTGCATATCGTCACTTAATACGCATCGAGCATTGTTGTCCGTGCGACCAGCAGTGACGTTCATACGAAATCGCCCCAGTTTTTGGCAGGCGTACCGAGCCTCCACCGTGCCTCGAGGTAAATACTTACCCGGTCCTGTTTTTAGTTGACGCTGATTGTGAGCCTTGGATACAAAGGCTGCCATCAAAGATTGGAGAGACAGCCATCGAGTATGCAGTTCGTCGTGCCGCATTGGCTGCTTTTTGTCGGCCACTTTAACCGCCTTCTCACGACTTTTGGCGTCATCACGCGTCATGGTCTGACTGTCAATAGACAATATTTTGTGATGATTACCGTTTTGACACGATACATTGCGATACGTGTAGGTACAGAGATTAATGCTGGTGCTCAAACCCCGCTCAGCATATGTTTGCAGGACAGTATCCAGCGCTATCTTACAGTCCAGCATAAGCTTGTAGAACTTGGTCCAGTCGTTGGGCATGGCCTTTTTACCTCCCGCTTGTCCTTCCAACACATGTGCAGGACGAGTGTTCATAGGAGCAACAGGGATAAGGGTGTGCATGTGATGCAACGGAGCGTTATGCTCATTCAAACCCATCAACTTGGTATCGGCCGGTGACAAAAAGGACAATGCGTCGTAGATCTCTTGTGGACCAATGCGATAGGGGGTCCAGGTGTCTGGATGAGCCTGGTAGTCCAGGTAATCCTGATCAGTCAGGTGCACAATAATCTTTGGTACAAACTCCTTATCGTTGTAGGCAAACTCGACAGGTTGCTTATGACAGTACCAGCATTCCTTGATTTTTAAACGAAGGATAAAATCCATGCGGCCAGGGCTCGGCATGGCCTCCAATACAGATCGAGCATGATGATCCGGTCCCACTAATAAATTCTGGCAGTAAAAACACATGCAGTTCAAAATGTCAACCAGATGCTTAAGGAAAAGTGGTCGAAAAATAGGGATCGGAAGAGGTATGTGACCCCAGTGGCCCATGCATGACTCCCATGGGTTGTGACAGGTCGGACAAATCATGCTCAACTCAGACAGACCCAGAGCGGGATCGTTGAGATCGGCCCGTGTTTTTATGAGCAAAACACTACGTTTCAGATACGATTCGTCCGGTACCAACCGCATCTGCAGCCAATCCACTATACCATCTGGCATCATCATGGACATCTCAGTTTGTTTGAGAAATGACAGGTCACGTTCATTGATAGGTCAATTTCGCATTTTTATTCATTAATCACCGCATTAAAAGGCCCCCAACTCATTCTTTCGACGCTTGTACCATTCTTTCGCCGTTTTCCACATCGCATTGTCTTTGACCGCACTGATTTTGTATCGGAGATGACGAAGTGTCGATTCACGACCGTGCTCAAGCTCGTATCGCCTGATATACTCGCGCATGGACCGACCCGGGGAATCGAGTTTGTATCTGGACGAATTCTTACGCCGATTGCGACGGCGCTTGTGAGGCTCTCGAGGTAAACCTCCGGGTTCTTTACGCTTCAGGTCTGGCCTACCGTAGTCCGCATCGCTGTCCATATCACTTTCAGTATCACTCTCTGTGTCACTATTTACATCCATGCGTCTTA